>FWWM01000962.1_pt1 | contig 76371 bp, 71 predicted proteins | sample 2228351 | NCBI WGS metagenome assembly FWWM01 (sample SAMEA103939774, study PRJEB20133) | metagenome | reverse complement strand
GTGCCTCATATACTATATCTTTAAAGCCCTTTTCTTCAAATACCTTAAGCCCTGCTGCTGTTGTTCCTCCCGGAGATGTCACCATTTCCCTTAGTTTGTCAGGAGGCATTCCTGTCTCTAAAAGTCTTGCCGTTCCTATGAGGGTCTGTATAGAAAGCTCAAAGGCTATGTCCCTATCCATACCGATTTTTTCACCTGCTGCTATCATAGCCTCTATAAATAATGCCACAAATGCAGGACCGCTTCCTGATACAGCAGTTACTGCATCCATATATTTTTCTGGAAGGGTAAGCACCCTGCCCACAGACATAAAGATATCCCTGACAATTGCGATGTCCCTGTCAGAAAAGCACTCGCATAAAGACATTACAGACATGCCCTCTTGCACAATGGCAGGTGTATTAGGCATAACACGGATGAGTTTTTTAGTTTTCAGTCTTGATTGCAAATATGAAAGGGTTATCCCTGCAGCTATCGAAACAACTGTCTTGTCTTCGGTTATCAAGTCTGCTATTTCATCGAGGACTGCAGCCATGTTTTGTGGCTTTACAGCAAGGATGATTATATTGCATGAATTCGCAACCTCTTTGTTATCTGCAGTGGTCTTTATTTCATATAACCCTTTTAGATACTGCCTCCGCTCTTCTCTCGGTTCTGATACAAAAATTTCTCTCCCCACTCCTGACCCATGGCTCCTGATGCCCTTTATAATTGCCTCTGCCATATTCCCGCCGCCAATAAAGCCTATCATCTTCCTTCTCCTTCTCTATGATAAGATTTAATCCGTAAGCCGTGACACACTTTTTACGCTATAAACACACGCTCGACGCTGTTTTATACCATGTCAAAAACTAATTCTGGACACTTATGATATTAGCTTAATATATCAACTCCTAAATCTCTATTTGTAAATAGATGCTATCTATTTTCCTCTGGATCTCTAAGGTGCTTTTCAAGGCAGTGACTATCCTGCAGTAATGCATTATGTCTTTGACTGATAATATCCTGCCTTTTCTGTCCTTAAGCCACTTACTCAAGACCTGGTAGCCTCCTATCTGGTATTGCCACACATCCTGTGGTATCCCTTCAAAATATTGTTCATTGTTTATGTAGACCCTTTCCTTTTCATACAGGATCTTTTCAATCCTGTCATCTCCTTTACCCTGAAATCTTGCAATGGGATTATCAAGCTCACCTGATTCAAGGAGATGGAGCTCAACAAGCCTTTTACCATGGGTTGCAATTTTCCTGAATAATCTAATGTCCTTTGTGAAAGGGATCCTTGGAAAGTCTATCTTAAGAAACTCAGCATATCTTGTTCTGTAAGTTTCTGAATAAAGAACAGCATAGATGTAATAAAGTATTTCCTCGGGTGAAGGAGATTTTTTATATTCTTTTGTTAGTCTTTCAAGGAATGTCTCTGATAAATTCGGCTTTTTTATGATATATTCAGCCTGTGGTTCAAATAGCAACCATACACTGCCAAAGGAAGACCTTTTCCTCTGTTTTTTATTATCTTCCTTCTGGGTCTGAAAGAGATAGAGGGGAAAGATAAATCCAATGCCTTTATTACTTAAAGTAATCCTGCTTTCAACTATATTTTCCGTCACAAAGACATGATTGAAATCACCCTCTGCAACCTGTCTGACTGCAATCAGTCCCAGATTCTCACCTGCCATCATGTGCCTCATGACCTCTTTCCTTGAACGCTCTATCAGGGCATCGTGATAGAATATCCACCTCTCATCAAAAGGCCTGTATAAAATCTTTGTTATTGCCTCTTTCCAGTTACTGTCTCTCTTAACAGTCTGTCGAGCCTCTTTTAATTTAAACCTTGATGTATCGTTCAGCTTGAATGTCTGCCTGATGATTTCATCAGGCATCTTTTCGTCTATAAACATCCTGATTCTCCGTATAAGGGAGTCTTTATCACTGTCAATCACAAAGTTATCTCTTGATGTGACCACCCCAACACTATTTACAGGAAAGATATCAGTTATTTTGGGATAGGTTTCATATTGTTTCAATAATCTTTCATCCCTTGGTATAAAGAGGTAAAACTCTGATTTTGGTCTGATTATCTTCCATTTTGTGTTTCTAATATCATGCTTATTCAGCCACTTATATTTGTCCTCCCTCTGACCCCATATCTCTGAGTGCGATATCTTCTTTTCGAGTCCTTTCTTTTTGATACCGAGCACAATAGCTACACCCTGCTGTATGTCAAAGACATTTTCGTCTTTTGAGCCATCAGGGCATTTTTCTTTTTTAAGGCTGTTTCCGTGAAGGTCAAGAAGATATATCTGGTCAAAACTCTGCATCAATGATTGCCTCATCCCTCTGAATGTCGGATTGTCAAGATAACTGTGATTGGTAATGAATCCTAAAATGCCTTCACCTGCCCGGTCTATCTTCCACTGTGCAAAGCGGATGAACTTAACATAGTCGTCTTGCAGCCATTTTGGGTTTTTTTCGCCAAGTGGCTTGCCATCAACTTGAAAATAAGTTTTTATCTCTTTAGATATCCATTCACCTATATTTGATGAGTGACCTGAGTATGGTGGATTGCCGAGTATCACCAGTATGGGCCTTTCTCTTTTTATCTCTCCTGCCAGATGAGATTCCTCTGAAAGGGAAGCCATGCCAGGCAGTTCTGTCTGTGTGAGTTCCTCCATCTCAAGGGTATTCGTCAGATAGAGTTTAAACCTGTCATCAGTCTGGAGCTTATATCCGAGCTCCTCAAGAAGGAATGACATCTTCAGATGTCCTATTGCATAAGGAGCCATCATGAGTTCAAAGGCATAGAAATTCTTGAGAATATGATCCTTAATAAAGCCTGATATTTTGCCTTCACCATACTTCAGGGTGAACTCATCTACTGCCAGTCGGGCAGCCTCTGCCAGAAAGGTGAGAGTCCCTGCAGCAGGGTCAAGCACTGTTACTGATGGACTTGCAAATCCGTCTTTCCTGTCAAAAAATTCTTTCAGGATGTGATGAATTGAACGAACAATATAAGAGACAACAGGCTCAGGCGTGTAATATACACCCCTTTTCTCTCTGGTTTCAGGGTCATATTCAGCAAGAAAGGTCTCGTAGAAATGGACTACAGGATCTTTCCCTCTGTGCTGATGAAAATATGCATCGAGCAGCTTATAAACATCTGTAACAGCAAGGACTTCTGAGATATCGTCAACAATCCATTCCATCTGCCTTGGCAAGTCGCCGAGAGAGATAAATTTAAAGACATCCCTTAAGATTCCGATAGTTTGAGGTATATTATCGTAGGCGAGCCTTCTGTTAAAACCATTCTCAGAGCGTGTGCGGGCAGCAAAAAGACCGTATGTAATGGTCTGTGAATAGAGGTCTGCAAAATCCTCTTTCATTAGCCCACTGATAAGATGCTCTCTGAATGCCCTGTAAAATCCAAGGAGATTTCCCTTTCCTTTTTTCTCCTCTTCATTTAATTCATGGGCAATGACCTCATCCCTTAAAAATCGAGTTCTCTTTGCAAGCTCTATCGCAAGGCTCTTTGCATCATGTATCCTGGGCAAGGAAAATGAAAAGAATTTCTCAAGTAGGCTTAAAAACCTCTCCTCATTTTCAACAGGTGGGATGGTTTGGAGTTTGTGAATAACATAAGGTCTACCGATGGTAACCCTGTCTATCAGAACCCCGTTGCGATAAAGCCTGAACTCAAAGAAGTTTGTCAGTATAAGATTGGGAAAGGTATGAAGATACCTTTTCAACTGCTCGGATGCCTCTATGGGGTCTAAATACTCGGTTGTCGGGGTCTTGGCTTCTATGTAACCGATAATCTGCTGCTTTCCATCCCATACTCTGAAATCAGGATTCCCAGCATCTGTTTTTTTAGGAAGGGTGGTAATGTAAATTTGTTTTTTGCCGACCGAAACAGCGTAGCTTTTCAGGAGTTCTTCGAGTGAGGAATAATAGCTTTCCTCTCTCGCGTCTCCCATTCTTGCAACATCGAATATGCGTTTAAAATATGTCTTCAGCATTTACCCTTATGATACACCAAATCAATGCCTATTCCTTTCCCGAATATCGCCGTTCCTATCCTCACCATTGTTGCACCTTCCTCTATTGCCACCTCAAAGTCATGAGACATGCCCATTGAGAGTTCAGGGAGTTTTAATCCCTTTTGTTCTGCATCATCCCTGATTTCCCTCAATCTCCTGAAGTACTGCCTTACCCTTTCTGGGTCTTCAAAAAACGGCGGCATGGTCATCAGACCTTCGAGTCTTATGTTTTTTAGTTTATTTATTGCCTCAAGCAATGGCATCAAACCTTCTTCTGAAATCCCGTGCTTTGTCTCCTCCTCTGATAATTTTACCTGGACAAGAATCCTCTGTATCTTTCCTATTTTTTCTGCCTGTTTATTTAGTTCTTCTGCAAGCCCTGTGGAATCTACAGTCTGGATTAAATCAAACAATTGCACAGCATATTTAGCTTTGTTTTTTTGTAGATGCCCTATCAAATGCCACTCGATATTCGAATTTGAGATTTCAAGCTTCAAATCCGAAATTTTTTTCTGCGCCTCCTGAACCCTGTTTTCTCCGAATACCCTTAAGCCTGCATCTATTGCCTCTTTTATTGTATCTATTCCGATTGTCTTTGTAACAGCAATAAGCTTTACCTCGTCAGGGCTCCTGCCTGCACGCATCGCAGCATGGCTGATCCTTTTTAGTATATTTGATGCGTTCTCTATAAGCATAATGTAGTTATAGTATTACCAATTTAAAATAAATTCAAGACTATGTTATCATTCAGTATGCTCAGAAAATTCTCTTTCAACCCTTCTCTCAACACAAGACTAATACTCATGATGCTCCTTCTCAATTTTATATTGATTTCTGTTCTTGTGTTTCTTTACTCACGGTCGGAGCAGACACTTCTCAGGGAATTAGAAACACAGACAGTAGAACTTACAAAGGCCATACAGATAGGAGTTGAAGAGGTAACTGCTTCAGGTAATACCGATGAGGCAAGGCTTTCGAAATATCTGAAAGAGCTTAAAGCAAAAGGAGTTAAAGAGATATCCATAATAAGCAATGCTGATGAGGTTGTTGCAAGTACAAATCCTGAAAATATCGGGCAACCAATAACACATAAAAGGAAAGAGCTTATAATAAAGGCAGAATTGGGAGAACCCGTCTCCGAGGAAGGTAGCACATACAATGTAATATTGCCTGTTATTGCAGAAAACACGCAGTATGGCTATATTCACTTGAAGATAAACAAGGAAGACTTCTCCAAGACACTAAGAATCAATGCTATAAAAAGGATCGCTGCCACTTTCTTTGTCTTTGGAATAGGTATTGTTATGGCATTCATCCTTTCACGAAGATATACCCGGCCGATCCAGCATGTGGTTGATGCAGCTATAAGGGTTGCGGCTGGAGACCTCAATCAGAACATACCCGTTAAGAGCAGGGATGAGATAGGTCAACTCTCGGAGAGCTTTAATTTCATGGTGCAAAAATTAAGAGAAATCCGAACACTGGAAGAAAGGCTTAGAGAAGCAGAACACCTTTCAGGATTTGGGCAGCTCTCAAGAAACATCGCACACGAAATACGAAATCCACTTAATTTTATAAATCTCAGCATCGGACACATATCTGAAAAATATAGACCCGATGAAACTGAAAATCAAAAGAAGTTTGATAATCTCATTGAAGGCATAAAACAGGAGATACAGAGATTAAATAAGCTAATAAATGACTTTCTTGACTACGGCAGACCCTTGATACTTCATAAACAAAAGATAAGGATAGAAAATATTATTGAAGATATCCTTTCCCTTGTGTGGGCAAAGGCTGATGCCGAAGGAATAACTATAATAAAAGAGATCGAGACAGAGACAGAGTTCGTAGCCGATCCAGACCTCCTTAAATCCTGCATATTGAACATTATATCAAATGCATTTCATGCTATGGAGAAGACACAAGAAAAGACATTAAGGATTAAGACATATCTCAATAGTGATCACTTTGTCCTGTCTATTAAAGACTCGGGTATTGGTGTGGCTGAAGAGGACATCCCAAGGGTATTTGAGCCATTTTTTTCAACAAAGCAGAGTGGTATCGGGCTTGGACTTCCTATGACACAAAGGGTCATAGAAGAGCATGAAGGAAGGGTCGAATTTTACAGCACATTAGGCAGAGGTAGCGAGGTAAGAATAATCCTGCCAGTAAAATAGAGAGGTAATTTATGGCAGTTGTAATAGTAATTGATGATGAAAGTCGCCAGAGGGAAATCTTAAAGACGATCCTTGAAGATGAAGGATATGAAGTTCATACTGCAGCATCTGCAGAAGAAGGGCTTGAACTCATAAAGGCACTGAATCCTGATGTTGTTATCACAGATGTAAGGATGACAGGAATGAGCGGCATGCAACTTTTAGATGTCATACCCCAGGATTTTAAACCAGCTATCATAATAATGACGGCATACGGAACCATATCATCAGCTGTGGAGGCTATAAAAAAGGGTGCCTTTGATTATCTAACTAAGCCTCTTGAAAAGGATATGATTGTTTTAACTGTTAAGAAGGCTGCAGAGAAGAGCCAGCTTCTGAAAGAAAATCTAATGCTAAAGAATGCCCTTTTTGAAAAATTTAAAATAGAGGGCATCGTTGGAAAATCAAAAAAGATGAAAGAAGCAATAGATGTAATTAAAAAAGCAACTCCTACATCTGTAAATGTCTTGATAATTGGAGAAAGCGGCACTGGCAAAGAACTTATTGCAAGGGCAATTCACTATAATAGTCCGCGGCGGAGTTACCCATTTACAGCAATCAACTGCGCAGCCATACCAGAAAACCTGATAGAAAGTGAGCTTTTTGGCTATGAGCCAGGTGCATTTACGGGTGCTACTCATAGGAAGATCGGGATATTTGAATCGACCGATAAGGGGACAATCTTTCTCGATGAAATAGGCGATCTGCCTATGTTAACCCAGACAAAACTACTGAGAGTTTTGCAGGAAAAAGAAATAAGAAGGCTCGGCGGCAAAGAAAACATAAAGATTGATGTAAGGATAATAACTGCAACGAATAAAGATTTAGAAAAAGAGGTTTCCAGAGGGAACTTCAGGGAAGACCTTTATTACAGGCTTAAGGTAATTACTGTTGAACTACCACCATTAAGAGAAAGAAAAGAGGATATCCCATCCCTTGTAGATTTCTTTATTGATAAGTATAACAAGGAATTCGGAAAGAGGATAAAAGGGGTAACGGACAGCGCAATGAATGCGCTTATGAATTATTACTGGCCTGGCAATATTCGACAGCTCGAATCTGTCATAGAAAGGGCTATAATATTGAGCGACTCAGATACTATTAGCTTGAACGACTTAAAGGGTGAACTAAAAATCCCGATAGGAGGAAAAACACTTGATATAGAAATACCTGACACCGGCATTAACTTTGAAGAGCTCGAAAAGGAATTAATAAAAAAGGCAATGCTTAAAGCAAATAATGTGGCAACAAGGGCAGCAAGGCTGCTCGGAATGAGCTATAAAACATTCTGGTACAGGCTCGAAAAATTTGGCATCAACACCCCAAAAGAGGATTACCCTCCTGAAAAAAGAAAGATAGACTGAAGTATAATCATTAAACTCAAAATCAAATTAGTTTGTAAAATTGTTAAATATTACTGCTTCCATTTTTAGAGTCATGCTGGAATAAAATATGCTATAAAGTGCCCTGCCAAGAATAAGTAATTCCTTAAAAGAAGGGAGGTGACATTAGTGAAAAGGTTTGCGATATTGCTTATAGCAGCGCTTTTTATATTTGGACTTACTGCAACCCAGTTTGTTGGAGATGCCTCAGCATATCCTAACATGACCGAGAAAAAAGAGGAGCCTGCCAAAACAACTGAGAAAAAAGTAACAGTTAAGCAGATTTCTGGAGATGTCTCAGCCATTGATGCAGCAGCAAAAACGATTACCGTAAAGGGGAAGAAGGCAGAAATTACAATAACAGCAGATGAGAAAATGCTGAAAGATGTAAAGGTTGGAGACAAGGTTACAGTAAAGTACACTGAGCAGGATGGCAAGAATGTAGCAAAGAGCATAACTGTCAAACCAGCAGAGAAACCAGCAGAGCCAGCAAAACCGGCTGAACCTACAAAGAAGAAAAAGGCTATAGAGGGATGTTAGTATGTAAGAGATGGGGGTTACTTCACCCTCATCTCTTATTGTTTTTAAATCCAGCCCGAAAATCTCTTAAAAGTCGAACCAAAAAAACAAGAATTTTTGACCTTTTTCAAATTAGTGAGATAAAATATGCAAATAATTTTAATTATTTAAGGAGGACTTATAATAATGATCAAGATTAAGCCGGCAGACAGGGTCAAAAACCTTCCGCCATATCTATTTGCTGCTATAGACAAAATGAAGCAGGAGGCTATATCAAAAGGAGTTGACCTGATAGACCTTAGCATCGGTGACCCAGACATTCCAACCCTAAAACATATAGTGGATGCCATGAAGATAGCAGTCGAAAAACCAGAAAATCATAGATATCCTTCTTACGAAGGCATGCTCAACTATAGAGAGGCTGTTGCAAACTGGTATAAACAGAGATTTAATATAACATTAGACCCGAAGACAGAAGTACTTTCCTTAATAGGCTCAAAAGAAGGCATTGGACATATACCGCTCGCATTCATTAATCCAGGAGATGTTGTGCTCGTTCCATCACCCGGCTATCCAGTCTATGCTATTGGAACCCTGCTTGCTGGAGGTGAACCTTATATCATGCCACTCAGGGAAGAAAACGGATTTCTGCCCGACCTGAAATCCATCCCTAAGGACATTATCGGAAAGACTAAATTGATGTTCATAAATTATCCAAATAATCCTACAGCGGCATCTGCTACAGAGTCATTTTTCAAAGATGTGGTGGCATTTGCTGAAAGATATAATATAATTGTTTGTCATGATGCTGCCTATTCAGAGATATATTATGACAACAAAAGACCAATAAGCTTTTTAAATATCGAAGGAGCAAAGGATGTTGGAATAGAATTCCATTCTCTTTCAAAGACATACAATATGACCGGATGGAGGATCGGATTTGCAGTTGGCAATAAAGATGTTATCGCCGGTCTCGGTAAGATAAAGACAAATCTTGATTCAGGGGTATTTCAGGCAATTCAAGAGGCATCAATCGTTGCACTCAAAACAGAGGATTCTGTTTTATCACAAATCAGACTAACTTATCAGGAGCGTAGAGATGTCCTTTATCAAGGACTTTCTGACATTGGCATCAAGACAAACAAGCCCGATGCCACATTTTATCTATGGGCAAAAGTCCCCTCTAATTTTGATTCTCAGGGATTGGTTGCACATTTGCTCGAAAAGGCAGGAGTGCTTTGCACACCTGGCATAGGATTTGGTGCACATGGAGAGGGTTACATAAGATTTGCGCTGACCCAGAATAAAGACAGGATTAAAGAGGCAGTAGAAAGGATCAAAAAGGCATTATAGCAATCAAAGGAATAGCAATGAATCCTGAGCAGGATCCTAAGATTTCTACTGTTTATATTGGTATAGGCTCTAATATTGGCGACAGGGAATTTAACTGCCGTGATGCAATAAGAAAGATGCAAGAGAGAGAAATTAATATTAAAAAAAAATCATCAATGTATGAGACAGAGCCATGGGGTCTGAAAGAACAGCCTAAATTTATCAACATGGTGGTAGAGGCTGAAACTCATCTATCACCTGAGGAACTGTTAAAGACCCTTAAAGATATTGAAAAAGAAATGGGTAGAACAGAAGCTATCAAGTGGGGTCCTCGAATAATTGATCTTGACATTTTGTTTTACAATGATATATTAATTGACATGGAAACCCTTCATATACCACATCCATTGCTTCACAAGAGGGACTTTGTTCTTGTCCCTCTTTGTGAAATTGCCCCTGAGAAGGTGCATCCTGTTTTAAAAAAGAGTATCAGACAGCTAAAAGAGGCTCTCAATGCTTAAGACATTAAATATAAAGAGCAGGGCAAAAACAGAATTTATTGACATTACCGAAGACATTCGACAGATAATTAAGGAATCTGGCCTTAAAAATGGAATTTGTTATATTTACGTGCCTCATACTACTGCAGGCATTACTATAAATGAGGGAGCAGACCCAACTGTGAAAAGGGATATCCTCTCTACACTAAACAGACTGATACCATTTGAAGGTGATTATCAGCACATGGAAGGAAACTCTGCTGCCCATATAAAATCAACTATGGTTGGTGTATCTCTCTTTGTCATTGTTGAGGATAACCGCCCTATCCTCGGCACATGGCAATCAATATACTTTTGCGAATTTGATGGACCGAGACACAGAAGAGTGATTGTTAAGATAGATTAGGGCTTAACTTGCCAAAGTATTCTTCAATCCTGTAAAATACTTAAAAAAGATTAGGAGGTCTTGTCTTGAAGGAAAATATTCATCCCAATTATAAAGAGGCAAAAGTTGTATGCGCCTGTGGAGAGACATTTACCACAAGGTCAACTAAGGAGAGCATTCATGTTGATATATGCTCAAAATGCCATCCCTTCTTTACAGGCAAACAAAAGATTGTTGATGCAGAAGGAAGGGTAGAGAAGTTCAAAAGAAAATACGCTCAAAAATAGAACCTTGAAGAATAAGGGATTAGGGTTTATGGATTTATCTAAATTCTAATCCCTTTTTATTGGAAAAAAATGAAAAATATAGGTGGACAAGCAGTAATAGAAGGAGTGATGATGAAATCCACTCGGGGGTGGAGTGTTGCCGTCAGAAATCCGAACGGAGAAATCAGTACCAAAACGGTCATACTGAAGAGTCAACCCTCGATTGCAAAATTACCTATTATAAGGGGAATTGTAGCACTCCTTCAGGCATTATCAATAGGGATAAGGGCACTCGAGTTTTCCGGAAGTGTTGCATATGGGGAAAAAGATGGTGTTAAGCCTATAACTAAATTCGGTATGTTTATATCCATCTTAGTTGCCTTTGTACTTGCCATTGTCCTTTTCAAATTTCTTCCTCTTTTACTTACATCTCTTTTAGGTAATCTCTCTAATAAGATTTCTGAAAATTCCTTTATATTCAATCTAATTGATGGTCTGCTTCGTGTAGGAATCTTCTTTCTATATATAATGACAATCGGCTTATGGAAGGAGATGAAGAGGATATACGAGTATCATGGGGCTGAACATAAGGTCATACACGCATATGAACACGGAGTGAGTCTCACAGTAGAAAATGTAAAGAATTATAAACCCTTTCACCCGAGATGCGGAACAAGCTTTTTATTAATCGTAATGATTGTTAGCATATTACTATTCATGCTCATTCCTCAGAATTGGTCTTTTATAGATAAGCTATTGTCAAGGCTCATATTAATACCCGCAATAGCCGGAATTTCTTATGAAATGCTGAGGATCTCGGCTAAATTCAAGGACAACCAAATAATAGGCTTGATGGTGCTTCCCGGACTTATTCTTCAGAGGCTGACAGCAAAGGAACCGGATGATTCACAGATAGAGGTCGCAATTGCAGCATTATCAGAGGTCCTTAAATTGGATACCAAAGAGGTTTAAAGTCTATGATAGAAAAGCTTTTAGTTATTGAAGAAAAATTCGAAGAGTTGACCGCTGAGCTCACAAAGCCTGAGGTACTATCTAATGCCCAATTATACCAGAAATATTCCAAGGAACGTTCTGAACTATTGCCCATTGTCCAAAAGATTCATGAATATAAGAAGCTACTGTCTGACATGACAGACGCTGAGGATATTATCAGGAGTGGAGATGGTGATTTAAGAGAACTCGCTCAGGAAGAGCTCGAAGAGCTTAAAAAGAAAAAGCCCATTTTAGAGCAGGAACTAAAAATAATGTTACTACCAAAAGACCCGAGAGATGAAAGAAATGTCATTTTAGAAATCAGGGCAGGCACTGGTGGTGAAGAAGCAGCCCTTTTTGGAGCAAGCCTATTCAGGATGTATTCAAAATATGCAGAGTCAAAGAGATGGAAAATAGAGGTCATTGACTCTAATCCAACAGGTCTTGGAGGATTAAAAGAGATAATAGCAAATATAACAGGCAAAGGCGCATACAGCAGGCTCAAATATGAAAGTGGAGTCCATAGAGTCCAGAGGGTACCTGTTACAGAAGCCTCCGGTAGGATCCATACATCAGCGGCAACAGTTGCTGTATTGCCAGAGGCAGAAGATGTTGATATAAAAATAGAAGAAAAAGACCTGAGAATAGACACATTCTGCGCATCAGGACCCGGGGGGCAGGGAGTAAATACGACATACTCTGCAGTAAGGATTACCCACATACCAACAGGAATGGTTGTTCAATGTCAGGATGAAAGATCTCAAATAAAAAACAGGGAAAAGGCAATGAAGGTCTTGAGGTCAAGACTTCTTGATCTCGAAATGGAAAAAAAAGAGAGGGAGAGGGCTCTGGAGAGAAAGACTCAGGTCGGCACAGGCGATAGAAGTGAAAGGATAAGGACTTATAATTATCCCCAAAATAGGGTAACGGACCACAGAATAGGTTTAACGCTCCATAAACTTGAACAGGTTTTAGAAGGTGATCTTGATGAGATTATTGATGCCCTTATAACGCACTATCAGGCTGAAAGGTTAAAGGAATTATAAGTATAGATTGAGGCTCATTGGTGGATCAGCTAAGATCGATTTATTTATAGGCATTACCCCATTAATGTTAGGCTAAAAAAAGGGCATTCCTGAATACCTAAGGAATGCCCCTCTAATCTCCATCTATCTCTACACCATCAATGCTCTAACTCTACCCCAGCCGTCTCTTCCCTAACAGATACTGCTATTTTGTAAAGCACTGTAAGGATAAGAAAACCAATTGCCCATACCCCTATTGTAATAATTGTCTCAGGAACTGTAGGCCAGTATTCAAATATCCTTTCAAATGGATTGGGGACAAACCCTCCTATAACAAGACCAAAACCTTTATCAATCCATAAGGATAGAAACATGGCTATACATGCCAATACAAGGGTCTTTTCATTCCTCCTAAATGCCGGTATTAATAACAGGACGAGAGAGACTATAGCGAGAATGCTTGAAGTCCACATAAGAGGAACAAGTTTATTATGTCCCTCTACACCAAAGTATAGATATTCAAAAGGATGTGCATGCCCTGGTATTCCACTGTATGTTGCAGTAAATATCTCAAGCCCAAGGAAAAAAACATTAGCAATCATTGCATAAGTAACCGTCTTTCCTAATGCCTGAATAGGCTCCTGACCAGGATCAAATTTTGTATACCTTCTTACTATAAGTGCGAGGATTATCAGGAGGGCAGGACCGCCTGCAAATGCTGATGCCAGAAATCGGGCTGCCATTATCGCACTTAGCCAGAAATGCCTTCCTGGTAACCCTGCATAAAGAAACGCCGTTACAGTATGGATACTTATAGCCCAAGGGATAGAAAGATATATAAGGGGCTTCACCCATGCAGGTGGCTTTACACCCTTTTTGTCGGCATGAAGGGTCGTCCAGCCAATAATTATATTCAGGGCAAGATAGCCTCCCAAAACGACACTATCCCAGAACATTATAGAATTTGGAGTCGGATGAAGAACTACATTCATTATCCTCATAGGCTGTCCCATATCAACGAATATAAAGAGTATGCACATCGTAACAGCAGATACTGCCAGAAACTCACCCAGTATTACAATCTTTCCATATTTTTTGTAGTCATGCAGATAGTACGGAATGACAAGCATAACTGCAGAAGCTGCAACACCAACGAGAAAGGTAAACTGTCCAATGTAAAGACCCCATGACACATCTCTACTTAAACCAGTAATGCCAAGACCATACTTAAACTGCTGAAGATATGTTAATGTGCCTATGCCGGCAACAGCGATCAGAAAGAATATCCATGTCCAATATCTCCTGCTACCTGTTAGAGCCTTCTCAAACATTCTCGGCACCTCCTATTTTGTAATATAAACCAGGTCTTGTACCAAGTTCAGGCTTTCGCCTTATAGTGTAGTTTTCCCTCAGGAGCCTCCTGATTTCTGAATCAGGATTATTAAGGTCGCCAAATACTATTGCACCATTTGATGCCTCAACACATGCAGGTGGCAAACCCTTGTCAAGCCTTTCTGAGCAAAATGTACACTTCTCAACAACACCTATCATCCTCGTGGGGAATTTTGGGTTAACTTCCTTTATATGCGGCCTCGGATCCCTGTAATTAAAGCTTCTTGCGCCATATGGACATGCTGCCATACAGAATCTGCATCCAATACAACGGTGATAATCCATTAACACGAGACCGTCTTCTTTTCTTTTAAAGGTAGCCTTTGTAGGACATACCCTTACACATGGCGGATTTTCGCAATGGTTGCAAAGCAAAAAGAATGGCATGTGCTCGTATTTTTCAGCAATGTACTTGTCTTCCTGCTCCGGGAATGCATGCCCGAACTCTTCAGTCCATATCCATTTAATCTCGTCCTTGGGATTGCCAAATGCCGGAACATTATGGATACTATGGCATGCATGGATAATCCTCTTTATATCTTCTTCTGACTTTACCTTTTCCATATCAATGAACATACCCCATCTCTTAGCAGTGAGCCTGCTGGGAGTTTTACTGAACTGAGACGCCTCTAATTTCTCTATTAGAGCGCCTGTAGAAGCAACACCCAAACCATATATAGCTGATGCACCCATTATTTTAAGAAACTGTCTTCTATTCATTATTTGCCTCCTTAGGCTCCAGGTGGCATGTCCAGCAATAAGGCTTAACTGCCACGTAATTATGACACTCATCGCAAAACTTCTTCTTATTAGAATGGCAGTTCATGCAGGTATTCTGGAGATTAATATCATAAGTCTTTCCATCAGATGCAATATAAAGCCTGTTACCCTCCCTTAGTGCTGAATCCCTCCATTTATTGAGCAAGGTCATATGCTCTGCCCTCATAAACTCTTTTGACTCAACACAATGTTTTACTTCCATTGCCTGAATCACCGGGGTATCGAGTTTTGGCTCAGGTTTCACCATAGCCTTTCCTATATTGTTATAAAAAGGGAAAGTAGCAAAAAGGAGAAATATTATGATCCCTGTAATTACCTTACCGCTATCATACATAATTAAGCGCCCTCCTTTCCTGGAAGTGGTTCAAGTCTTAAGTCTGTTGTCCTCTCTTTCTCTCCTTTCATCACAAGGGCATTTGCTACCAGCTCTGAAACCCCAGCAACAGCTACTCCAGGAACCCAGTAATCCATTGAAGCTGAGAGGGTAGCCCTATCAATGGCACAGACATTAGCAACCAGATTCACTCCATACTTCTCATGGACATATTTCACTGCATTAGCCCTCGGCAGTCCACCTCTCATCCTCAATTCCATATTTTCTGAAGCATTAAGACCCGTGCCGCTCCCACAGCAGAATGTCTTTTCTCTTATTGTATTTTCAGGCATTTCATAAAAATGGTTGCAAACGTTCTTGATTACATATCTTGGCTCTTCAAACATCCCCATGCCTCTTGATGTATTACAAGAATCGTGAAAGGTCACTTTAAGATGATCATTTCTGCTCTTGTCTAATTTCAGTTTCCCATTTTTTATCAGGTCAGCAGTAAACTCAGTTACATGAACCATCTTTGTGGTTTTTGCATTCTCAAATACAGTACCTGTAATAGGAGACCTGGGAACTTCAAGGAAATCAGCCGGCCCATTCCATGTATCCATATATTGATGGATAACCCTCCACATGTGACCACATTCCCCACCCAAAATCCATTTGACTCCGAGCCTCTTTGCCTCAGCATAAATCTTGGCGTTAAGTCTCTTTGCCATCTCATTTGAGGTAAAGAAACCGAAGTTTCCGCCTTCAGATGCATATGTGCTCCATGTATAGTCAAGACCTATCTCATGGAATAACATCAGATAACCCATTGCAGTATAAACTCCTGGCATAGCAAACAGGTCTCCTGATGGAGTAACAAACAATATCTCTGCGCCCTTTCTGTTGAATGTCGGGTTAATTCTTATCCCTGTTATGCTCTCTATGTCATCGAGCATCATCTCGATATTGCTTTTTATAGTATGTGGCTCAAGCCCCAGGTGATTACCCTTCATATAACAGTTTGCTACAGGTCCTGCTATCCAACCCAATTGCAGTCCGAGCAGATTCGTAAGCTCCCTACCCATCATTGTTATTTCTGCCTGATCTATCCCGTATGGGCAGAATACCGAGCACCTGCGGCACTCTGTACACTGGTAATAGTAATACCATAGTTCCTTTAAAACATCCTCTGTAAGCTCCCTCGCACCTGCAGTCTTTCCAAACACCTTTCCGCCTGTTGTAAAGTATCTTCTGTAAACTGACCTCAAAAGCTCTGCCCTCAAAACAGGCATATTCTTTGGATCACCTGAGCCCAAATAGAAATGGCACTTATCAGCGCAAGCTCCACATCTGACACATATGTCCATAAATACATGGAAAGAACGGTACCTCTGTAGTCTCTCCTTAATGCCATTCAGAACAATCTCTTTCCAATTCTCTGGAAGATTCCAGTTCTCATCCACAGGTCTCCACTCATGAATATTAGGGAATCCCACAACCTCGAGGTCCTTTGCCTTTGCAGGATGGCAGTACATATGCTCCCTGATCTCAACAGGGGTGCTCATCCAATCGGTCTTAGGAGGCTTAAAATCTATTTGTAACAAATCCTTTGGTTTCGCAGTAAACTTTGCCATTTCTCACTCCTTTTCAACTGGTATTTCAGCCATTTTCATTTTGTCCCTGAACTCTTCCTCATACTCCTCATATGTATGAACCTCTACAGGGTAATTCCATGGGTTGATATGCCTGAACTCCCTGCTGTTAGCCTGCATATTTCTTGTTGGACTGAGGAAGACCCCACCCATATGCACAAGCTTACTGAAAGGAAAATAGGCGAATAATGTGCTTACAAGCAGGAGATGAACATAGAACAATGCACTTACACCCTCAGGGACAGTAGGAGCAAAACTCACAAGACCCATTGTAAGTTGCTTAACACCAACAATGTCTGTCTTGAAGAAATACCTCATCAATATCCCTGTCGAAGCAATTCCCATAATCAAAAATAGAGGGAAATAGTCAGCCGGGAGAGATATGTATCGCACCTGTGGGATATAAATCCTCCTTATAAATAGGTATGTTGCTGCTGCCAGAAGAACCACACCTGTAAGTAAAAGTCTCGGGGCGCCTATTTGCAAAAAGCCATCGAATGTCTCCAACAGATGAAGATAGGATGGTGTCGGTTCAGCAAAAAGCCTTATATGTCTTATAAGGACGATAAAAAAAGAATAGTGGAATGCGAGTCCGGCCAGCCATAGCCACTTGGTTGAGCCATAAACAAACCTTGAGTTGTCTCTCAACTCACCCTTTAAGTTTCTAAAGAGAGACCTGAATAAAAAGACCTCCAGTGCCATCCTCCCAACAACCTGCAATGGGCTGGAAGGATTCTCCAACTTGTTCTGCTTTATCCACGAAAGTGATTTTTGCTGACCGCATGTTGTAGGAATGCAAAATGGAACGGGTGATTTTGCCCATTTCACAACGCGATAAACAATGCCAATAAGAAAGACAAGGAGAGCCATGTAAGGTATCACAACACCGAAAAGAAATTGCAGATTTGCGCTCACCCCCACAACAGCAACCAGGACAAGAAGGATTACTGCTGCTAATGGAAATATTATTTTCATCTACTCACCTCTTTCTGATTTATTGCCTTTTGAGAGTATCTCTTCAAGGTCAACATCCTTATACTTTGCTTCAAATATCTTATTTGCCCTCTCCAGTAACTTATATGTCATGTTTCTGAGCTCATTTGCCTTAAGGTCATAGATCTTTTCTCTACATTTCATGTACAGATCAAAGCAAAGCATCAAGAGATCGTCAACCCTCTTGTCAAAGGCTTTTAGTTCATAGGCTAATTGTGCGGAATTGATCTCGTTTTTTAAACCCTCACTTACAATCTCCTTAAGATGAAGAATAAAAGAGAGGGCATCAGAAGGCGCAAAACCCTGAATCGCCCTTATCCTGATAATATCATCAAGGGCCTTTGGTATTTTGTTGTCGCTGCCGCTCAAGATATCCCCTAAAATTGAATCCATTGCATTATAAATCGTGCTTCCCACAGGATTAGCGAATCGATCTTTTTGTCTTTTTAGAAAAACAGCGGTGTCTTGGGGATATGTCTCAAGGATTGAGTCAAACCACTTTGCCAAAATGGCTTGCCTCTTTTCTGACAGGAGCTCATTCAGATTCATATTCTGTATGATGCCTCTCCTCCCCGTTCAAATAAATTTTGAACCATCACTTCTGCATTCAGACTAAGGACGACTATTTAGTGTCATCCTTAGTCTAAATATCTCAAGCTATACGCAACCTGTTGGCTTTGGAAGGCCAGCATATCTGCATGCCTGCTTTGCAGGTCCATCAGGAAAGAGTTCATACAGATACTTGGTATTGCCTTTCTCAGGTCCCATAACCTTGGCAATCTCTTTAACGAGGATTTTTATCATAGGAGCTATCTGGTATTTGGCATAGTAATCTCTAAGGAAGTTTATAACCTCCCAATGTGCATCTGTAAGAGTTATACCATCTTTGCTCGCCATGAACTCGCCAAGTTCCTTACTCCAGTCATCAAGATTGGTGATATAACCATCCTCATCTACCTCAATTTGTTTTCCCTGAAATTCAATGTGTGGCATTTCGCTACCTCCTTTCTTTGTTTTAGATTTGTGATTATACAATAATCGATAATTATATTCAAATATTCAAACCAAAAAATGCTATGAAAAATAATACAGGTCTGCACTTTGCGTCAAATAAAATTATCTTATAAATTAATTTGATATTTTTATTATTTCTATCGTTTCTCTGGCTATATCACCCACTGTCTTCTTTTGTAATTCGTGGTCTCTATAAAAATTTATAATGCTGTTATCTTCTGACAGGCTCATTATATCCTTCAACAGTTCTCTCATCCCCAATTTCCCGCTTGTCCATACTGCATATGCCCGAACAGAAGGATTTTTGTCAAAAAGCATCTGTCTCATCTCTTTTGATATAAATACCAACAGATCAGGCCTTACTTCGGCTATCCTGCCCATCGCCCATAAAACCCCTGCCCTGAACATATCCTCTTCCTTGAATGACCAGACGATAGGAACGATATCAGAAAACTCATCGGGGTTGCCTCTTATAATCTCTCCTAACATTTCTGCAGCACTCCAGCCTATTCCTCCTGACTCTTCCCCCATTGACCATAGTAACCTTCTTACTGTATCCCTTATAATATCTATCTTTCTTTCACGAGATAATTTACCTGCAATAAAGCCCATAGCTTCTATGGCTCGCCAGCTGATGACATCATCCTTATCATAAGACAGGGATATAATGCGCCTTATCACAGACTTGTCCTTGCCTGCAATCTCAGCAATTTCATCATAAGAGCATTTATTCAGAAGGTAAATGATTTTTCCCTTAAGATCACCTTTATGTTCTACCTTTTGCTTAACGGTCTCTCTTTTATGCTGATGCTCAAAGGCATCGTATCCTTTAAGCCTGATAAAGACAAGCTTTCCACGCACCTCTCCCATGCCAGCTGAATAAATCCTCACATGATTCCTTAAATCGTAATCCATATCCTCTGCCTGATAATCTATATCCTGGCTCATATTTCCTATGTCCCAATCGCCCTTTGCCATTGCTAAAGCCTCCATATAAGCCTCTCCGGTATTATGTCCAGTAGGGTCGCATACATAAACCGCTCCGCATACGCATCTGCCTCCAAGCACATCTCCAAATTCTGTCTTTATTGACTCTGGGCGATTTATATAACGGCTGCAAAACGGACATTCTGGCGAATACTTATTCATGTCGAATCCTCTTTTCTTTATATTCCTCTGCCCTTTTTATCATCCCATCTATCCACTCCTGTGCTCCAAGGGCATGGATGTGCGTATAGGTGCCAAATACATTCTTATAAAAGAATCCATCCATTTTATTCCATATTCCATGACCTCTCCTCATTTTAAAGGCAGCCTTTACATTGGCATTTTCATTAATCAATGGCCTTGAATAATGAAATTCATGTCCATGAAGAATAGTTCCCTTAGGGAAAAAGGGGTTTTCTGTTTCTACTTCAACGACGGTATATCCATGCGCCTGTGGTTTTTTATTCATGTAAAAAACTATCGGGAAGATACCAACCATCGGATATCTTTTACCTTCTACAACAATCGACTCACCCAAAAACATCAGCCCGCCGCACTCGGCATAAATAGGGAGACCATCCTCTGCTGCCCTTAATACAGATTCTCTGAACAACCTGTTTTCAGCAAGCCTTATTGCATTTGTTTCTGGAAATCCTCCCCCAATGTATAATGCATCTATTTCTGGAAGAGACCTGTCCTCAATTGAGTTTATGTCAACAATCTCAGCCCCGCTCCTCTGGAGTTCCTCTATATTTTCTGGATAGTAAAACTGAAATGCAGAATCCCTTAAAACCCCGATCTTCACACCTTTACCATTAGATGATAGATGGCAGCAATCTGATTGAATAAAGACCTTTTTCTGTGTTTCGATGTTATTCAGTCTTTCTGCATTTTTTGCAATATGCAATATCTTATCAATGTCAATATATCTTTCAGCAATACTTTCTGCAAATGAGATTGCACTTTTTATGTCTGGATGCTCCTGATATGGTGTCAATCCCATATGACGTTCTGGCATATTGCTTGAGATAAGCTTTGGTATCGCACCAAGCACAGGAACTTGGCAATATATCTCTATAGCTTCCCTTATAATTGCCTCATGACGACCGCCTGCTATCTGGTTGAGTACAACCCCTTTTATCTTCACATCTTTATCAAAATTAATACATCCTTGAATCAGTGCCGCAGTAGTCCTCGTCATCTTTGTACAGTCCACGATTAAGATAACAGGTGCATTTAGAAGCTTTGCGAGTTCCGCTGTACTGTACGAACCAAGAGCATCCATTCCGTCATAAAGCCCTCTATTGCCCTCAATGACAGCGATATCCCCATTAAAATGGGTGATAAATGAATTTATAACGCTTTCCTTTGAAATCAGAAATGGATCGAGATTATAGCAAGGACTATTTGCTGCTACAGACATCCATCCAGCATCGATAAAATCAGGACCTTTTTTAAAAGGGACAACCCTTAAACCTTTTTTAGACCTCAAGGCAGATATTATTCCAAGAGATAACGTCGTCTTACCACTTCCGCCCCTGAGGCCGGCAATAATCAATCTCGGATAATTATTCATTCAATATTATAACCGAATTAGCCTACTACATCTAAGCTTCTTATCCTTAACTTCACACCGAGAGAATCAGCAATCTCCCTGCATTTTTTTATATCAACATCTTCCATCTCCACAACAGTTACCTGAACTTCAGGGACATATTTTTTCGCCTCTCTTATAAAATCCAAAACTCCCTTAAATGCGTTCTTAAAAATAGGATTACATATCTTTTCGTAAGTCTTTTCATCATGCGCATCAAGGCTTATTGATATAGAATCCACCAATGACTGCAATTCTGGGAGTATATTTCTTTTGTGAATCAGATTTCCATGACCATTTGTATTTATCCTGACCCTTCCACCATTGTCTTTTATCCATGATGCTACCTGTTTGACTACATCGAGCCTCAAGAGTGGCTCTCCATAACCACAAAATACTATCTCTTTATATCTCTTTGGGTCACCAATTGCAAGTTTTATTTCATCTACTGTTGGCTCGTGCTCAAGCCTAAGGTTGTGACCTTTTACATAATCAGAGTGAAATCTCACACAGAATGTGCATTTACTTGTGCACCTATTTGTAATATTTAGATAAAGGCTATCCCTAATCTCGTAAGCAATCTCACCCTTTGGAAGTTCCCCAATCTTAAATAGCCTCTTGGCATTCAGTGAGGTTATCCTTTTTACATCTTCAAAAGATATACCTCTAATTTCTGCGATAACCTTGGCTGTCTGTACAATAAATGCAGGTTCGTTCCTCTTTCCCCTGTAAGGCTCAGGTGTTAGATAGGGAGCATCGGTCTCTATTAATAAGTAGTCATCAGGAATAACCTTAACAATCTGTCTTAATCTTTCCGCATTTTTAAATGTCACAGGTCCAGCAAAGGATATATAAAAACCCATCGCCATAGCCCTCTCAGCCATCTCGATGTCTCCAGAAAAACAGTGCATTACCCCCCTCGAAATACCCGATTCCTCGAGTATCTTCAATGTATCCATCCTGGCTTCCCTGCTATGTATAACGACCGGCAAATCAACCTCTTTTGCATAGAAAAGCTGTTTTTTAAAGACATCTCTTTGAACATCCCTCGGGGAATGGTCGTAATGATAATCGAGTCCTATTTCACCAATAGCGACAACCTTACTTCCAAGTGATGTCCAATCTTTTATCTGCTCAAATATCTTCTCAGAAAAATCACTTGCATCATGAGGATGAATCCCGACTGTTGCAAAAACAAAATCGTATTTATTCGCAAGCTCCACCGCCTTTTTACATCCCTTGAAATCTGAACCAACAGTTATAATAGCCTCCAGACCGGCATCCCTTGCCCTTTTGATAACTTCATCTATATCCCTTTTAAAGGAATCCATCTCAAGATGACAATGCGTGTCTATCATCAATTTCTCCTATCAGAAGGTTATATTCATGCACCAAATTTTTTGAGCCTTAATGAATTTGCAAGTGCAAGCGGCATTAAATTTACCGCTGGAAAGACGCCGAGCTCGCCTTTTGTGCATTCTCGCTCGGAAAAACCAGAACATAAACCGCCTAAGACATACGGAGATTTTAAAAGGACTGGCACCGGATGCCAGCTATGGCTTTTAAGTATCGATGGAGTTGAGTGATCACCAGTAATGATAAGGACATCGGGTTTTAACTCAAGTATCATTGGAAGCAGGCTGTCAAAATGCTCTATCTGTTTTACCTTTCCATCAAAGTTACCATCCTCTCCATAAGAATCTATCTTTTTGACATGCAGAAAGAAAAAGTCATAATCGTCGTAATTTTGCCTTAAAAACCTTATCTCATCCTCAACGCCACCCTCAATAGCAGGGGTATCCATTCCTACAAGCCTTGCAAGACCCCTGTACATTGGATATGTGGCTATTGCTAATGCCTTTAATCCATAGGCATCTTCAAAAGAAGGCAGATCAGGCATCTGTGCAAAGCCCCTTGTCAAAATGAAGTTTGCCTTTTCCTCATTTCTTAGTATCTCGTGTGCAGAGCTAATTAATTTCTCAACAACCCTTGCCACCTTCTCTGCATTTTTTGACAGTGGTGTCAGAGGTGCTGGGGGTTTTCCTTCTTTCTGTGGGTCAGTATCAGGCAATAATGATGCATCAGGCTCGAGTTCATCTGGAAATCTTATCAATACAGCAAATCTATGTTCCATACCCGGGGCAAAAACTATTTTTACATTATCAATACCCTTTATTTCATCTTGTAACCTCTCTGTGAGTCTTCTGCTTTGCTCTGTTGGAATCCTGCCTGCCCTCCTGTCAACAATAATTCCATCTTTTATCGTTGCATAGTTGCACCTAATCGCAACATCTGTCTTTTTGACCTCTAAACCGAGCCCCAATGCCTCCAATATCCCCCTTCCAATAGTATATTTAATCGGATCGTATCCAAAAATACCCAGATGCCCCGGACCACTTCCGGGCGTTATTCCATAAGAAACAGGGATATGGAGTCCACAGGCTGATTCTTTTGCAAGCGAATCAAGATTGGGAGTATTTGCGGATTCAAGCTCTGTTTTGCCATCGATTGGGAGTCCTCCTATACCGTCGAGAACTACCATTACTATCTTTGTATTATTTTTCTGGATTAATGGCTTTATTAATTCCTGCATCATAAACTCCTTTTTGAGATGGATTTAAAAATAATATAAAGTAAGTGACTGTTTTTTGCAATAAAGACATTGAATAAAACATGGAATATTGTTTAAAAAATAGTCTTAATTGCCATGAATTTGATAATTTCGTATAATTGTTTTGTAGCTCAGAAGAAGAAATTATAGAAAGTCAAGAAATACAGGAGGCTGGCTATGAAAGAGGCGTTAATCATTATAGACATGCTTAATGACTTTGTGCTTGAAGGAGCACCGCTTGAAGTACCAGAAACGAGAAAGGTTATTCCGGCAATCAAAAGAGAGATAAATCACGCAAGGCAAAATAATATGCCTGTCATATATCTATGCGACACTCACGAACCAGATGATAAGGAATTCTCAAAATTCGGCTGGCCGCCTCATGCTGTAAAAGGTACAAAAGGTGCAGAGGTAGTGGATGAGTTAAAGCCTGAAGAAAATGATATTATAGTACCAAAGACAACTTACTCAGGTTTCTATAATACATCCCTTGATGATATATTAAAGGAACTTGGCATAGCCTCTTTGAGGCTTACAGGATGCGTTACTCATATATGCGTCTTGTTTACTGCATCTGATGCTGTACTGAGGGATTATAATGTGAGTGTTATAGGAGATGGTGTTGCTGGTCTATCCAGAGAAGACCACGAGGCTGCCTTGAGGATTATGAAAGACGTCCTCGGAATAAAAATAATTTAAGGAGCAAAAATGTTTCATACAGCTGAACCAGAAGATATTTTGAATGGAAAGATAACAGATGTCTATTTCGAAAGGACTTTAAGGATACTGAAGGCAAAGGGAGAAAACCCTCTTGTTAGGGCTGAATTCATTGCAAAGAGCTTTCCTGACAATTATCCATGGGCTATATTTGCAGGACTCGAAGAGGTCATATATCTTGTCAAAGACCTGCCCATTAAATTAAGGGCACTAAAAGAGGGCACGGTATTCTATCCGTATGAGCCTGTGATAGAAATAGAAGGAAGGTATCAGGACTTTTGCGTTTATGAGACCGCTATTTTGGGTCTCATATGTCAGGCATCAGGGGTAGCTACAAAGGCTGCAAGGTTTAAAATTCTTGCTGGCGAAAGGCCTGTCATAAGTTTTGGTGCAAGGAGGATGCACCCCATCTTAGCACCTATGATAGAAAGAAATGCATATATTGGTGGTTGTGATGGTGTATCTGTCGTAAAGTCAGGAGAGGTAATAGGAGAAGACCCGATGGGCACAATGCCTCATGCCCTGATAATATGCTTGGGCTCTACTGTAGAGGCGATTAAGGCTTATGATGAGGTAATAGAGCCAAAGGTAAAGAGGGTTGCATTAATTGATACATTTTTAGACGAGAAGTTTGAATGCCTGAATGTTGCAGAGGCGATGGGTGAAAAGCTCTTTGCAGTAAGATTTGACACACCCTCATCCAGAAGGGGAAATTTTTACAGGATCCTTGAGGAGTGCAGATGGGAATTAGACTTAAGAGGTTACAGGCATGTAAGGATTTATGTGAGTGGTGGCATTAAAGAGTCAGACATACCCATTCTGAATCCAGTTGTTGATGGTTACGGGATCGGCACATCAATCAGCAATGCACCTGTCATTGACTATGCAATGGATATAATGGATGTTGAAGGCAAACCCCTCGCTAAAAGGGGGAAATGGTCTGGCAGAAAAAGCGTTGTCAGGTGTTCTAATTGCAATAAAGGGATGATATTACCATTATTAGAAGGAGATGTTACCACGAGATGTGAGTGTGGGGGGTTGTTTCATGAGATCCTTAAACCTGTTATAGATAATGGTAATTTACTCGAACACCTTCCCACTCATAAAGAAATAAGGGATTATGTATTAAACCAGACAAAACAGTTAAGTATATAGATGGGTTACTTGAATAAAATAAAAGAGCTTGAAGAATTAGATAAAAGATATATATGGCATCCATTTACCCAGATGAAAGATTGGCTTTCATCAGAACCACTCATAATAGTTGAAGGAAGGGACTGCTTTTTAAAAGATGCATATGGAAAATGGTATATCGATGGTGTATCTTCTATCTGGGTTAATATCCATGGTCACAGAAGAAAAGAGATTGATGATGCCATTAAAGAACAACTCGATAAAATTGCCCATACAACCCTTTTAGGTCTATCTAATGTCCCTTCAATAAAACTTGCAGAAAGACTTATCAATATACTTAATTCCTCTTTCAAAGACAATAAGTTAAGCAAGGTATTTTATTCTGATAATGGCTCAACAGCCGTTGAGGTATCACTAAAAATGGCCTTTCAATACTGGAAACTAAAGGGAATAACAGGGAGGGATAAGTTTTTATCCCTTAAAAATGCTTATCACGGTGATACGATCGGGGCTGTCAGTGTTGGTGGCATAGACTTATTCCATAAGATGTTCAGTCCATTATTATTTGATACATTTAAGGCACCATCCCCATATTGTTACAGATGTGAATTAGGCTTGTGCCATCCTGATTGTTCTTTTGCGTGTCTCAATGAAATGGAAAAGATTTTAATGGCTCATCACGAAGAAATAGCAGCAGTTATTGTTGAACCTATTGTTCAGGGTGCAGGTGGTATGATTGTATGGCCAGATGGCTATTTAAGAGGGGTAAGGGATTTATGCAATAAGTATAATGTGCTTTTGATAGCTGACGAAGTCGCTACTGGCTTTGGAAGGACAGGTAAGATGTTTGCCTGTGAACACGAAAGGGTCATACCTGACATAATGTGCCTATCCAAAGGAATAACAAATGGCTATCTTCCATTGGCAGTAACCCTGACAACAGAAGATATTTTCAACGCCTTTTTAGGTGAATACAAAGAATTTAAGACATTCTTTCACGGACACTCCTATACAGGAAATCCACTGGCTTGTGCCTCTGCAGTTGCCTGTCTCGAAATTTTCGAAAAGGATGAAACCATTTCAAAGATGCAGCCTAATATCTCTCTTCTTGAAGATAGACTAAAAGAAATAAGCAATCTTCCTAATGTTGGTGATGTAAGGAACAAAGGACTCATGGCAGCAATAGAACTCGTTGCTGATAAAGATACAAAAGGCCAATATCCTGTTGAAAAGAGGATTGCATGGAATATATGTCTTAAGGCAAGAGAAAGGGGAGTCTTATTAAGACCCCTTGGAGATGTTGTGGTCATTATGCCACCCCTTGCAATATCAAATGATAACCTTGATAGATTGCTTGATGTAATAAAATGGGCAATTATTGAAATAACAGGCAATCAGTGATAATTCATTTTGTCCAGTACGGGCTGGAGATGTCTTCAAATGCTGATATTGCAGCCACTGCACCCTGACCAACTGCAGTGGCTATCTGCTTTATACCGCCTGTAACATCTCCAGCAGCATATACCATATCCATTGATGTCCTCTGTCTATTATCTGTCTTTATATAACCCTCTTCGATCAACTCAAGCCCGAGCATCTTTGCTATAGAATTATTTGGCTCATAACCAATAGCTATAAAAACACCATCAACTTCAATTAGTTTTATGGAATTATCCTTTACATTCTGTAACCTCACACCCACAACATGTTTACTGCCCAATATCTCTTTAACTACTGTATTCCAGTAAACAGGTATATTGCTTTCAAAAAGGCTCTTTTGAAGATACTTCTCTGCCCTTAGTGCATCCCTTCTGTGAACTAATGAAACTTTCGCGCCTAAATTATGCAGATACAACGCATCTGTAAGTGCTGTATTTCCACCTCCTACAACTATGACCCTTTTGCCGTCTTTATATAGATAACCATCACATGTGGCACAATAACTTACACCCCTACCCCTGAGATTTTCCTCTCCCTGGCAATTCAATCTCTTGTGTTCAGCACCTGTTGCTATGATAATTGCCTTTGCCTTGTACCTTCGACGATTTGTGGATAACTCAAAAAGACCACCCTTTCTCGTCACATCCTTTACATCCTCACCATCTATAATATGACAGTAATGAAGTGCCTGTTGATACATTACATCCACAAGTGTCTTTCCAGCTATCTGACTAAAACCAGGGTAATTCTCCACAATCGGTGTCACAAGCACCTGACCACCAACCATAGATCTTTCAAGGATTATTGATTTTAACCCACTCCTTCCTGCATATATCCCTGCAGTAAGTCCTGCAGGTCCCCCTCCAACAATAATTAAATCAGTTTCTATGACCTCACCAGAAATCGGGGCAAAACCTTTTTCAAATGACGATAAATTAATTACCTCCTCTACAAATATCTCGCCTGGTCTCACACCTGTTCCTATAGGGATATCATTTATGGCAGTAAAAGGAACGGTTACTATATGGTATTTATCAATATAATCCCTGTTTTCATACATCTCTATAATCTCAACGGAGATGATGTCTGGTCTTGCTATAGCAGCAGACACGGCATTTAATGCCTGTTGAGGACAGTAAGGACATGTAGGAGATACAAATACCTGTATTACACTCTTTTCCTTTAGATGCAATAATCGCCTTACTGCATCTTGAGAAAGAATAGAGCCTCTCACAGAAACAAGTACAATAGCCATGATAAGTGTCCTTGCCTCTTCACCGAGAGGAGCACCAACAATGCTTATTTTAAACTTATCTGGATTTAACAAGAGGGTAGGGAACCTTGTTATAGCCTTATTTTTTGCATACTGATCATTGGACCTGAATATCTTTAAATTTATCTTATTTGTTGTCTTAGATATTCCTGTTAGAAACCCTTCTGTAAATTCGCTAAATTGATCCCCTTCTTTTACAAAAAGCTCTAAATAAACATCCTCTGTAAGCTCCTTGAAGGTCTCTTTAAGTATCTTTTTTGTCTCTTCAGGCAATATATCGTTTAGTTGTCTCTTCATTTTTGGCTCCTGCTCCAAATAATTATATCAAAACAAAAAAACATATACACATTCATCGTAAAATTTTATTTCTTTTTTCCCTGTTATAATTTTTTAAATAAATTAGTTCCTGATATCTAAAGCATTCAGACTCCATCGGGAAAATCGAGTTGTTATGATATAATGGCTCATCAAGATCATATTTAGAAGACCCCTTGTCCTCTTCAAATAATTCAGAAGCAGGAACCGGTGAGTACTCAGAAAGATAAGGCAAGCCGCCGATATCATAAACATAGTCAATAGCCCTCTTCACTTCATGAGGACTTTGCCCACTTAGTCCTGTTAAAAGATAGACACCAATCTGCTCCTGCCTGAATCCAGCTTTATGTAAGTGTTTCACTGCTAATTCAAATGAAGATAAGTCGGTCTTTTTACCATATTGATAGTTTTTGAGGTCATCCGCAAATTCGAGGCTTAACCTCATTTTTTTAAAGCCACTACCATACATAAGTTCTGCACACTCTTCATCAATATATCTTATATGTAGACCATTTGGGGTATAAAAGCTAAATTTATCGCCATTTTTTATAATCTTTCTCATTAGCCTATAAATGTGGCCTTCCTTGTTATAAAGCAATGCATCATCAAGAAATGCCACCTTGTCTGTTTGAAAGATCTCTGCATTTTCAATTAAATAATCGTAAGCCAGTTCTATATTTAGATGAAGGTATCTTTTATTTAATACATTTGACACGCAGTAACGACATCTGAATGGACATCCCAATGATGTGACAACAGGAATATAATAGAGTTTTTTATAAAAGGCCTTTAACTCAGGGAAAATGTCTTTTTCCTTAAAGTCTTTTATCTGAATTTCTTTAAAAATCTCATTCATATTACCAATTATTACAAAATCAGGCTTACATACCACCTTTGCATGTTCTGGCAGTAATGTGGCATATACACCACCAAGATATACAGGCACATCATCGAATCTCTCTTTTATTAATGAGATTGTATCTCTGACACCTGGATACCAATATGTCATCATGCTTGTTATAAGGATTAAATCAGGCCTATCCAGATTATTCAATAAGGCAAATAGGTTATCTTCTGGCAATCCATATCGGAAATATCTCCTTTTAATTTTTTTATATGGAACCTCCTTGCTAATCTCTTCTTTATAAAACTCACCGGTGCCATCCTTTTTCCTTTTCAGCATTAAGCCGTCAATATAATTTTCTGCATAAGGGATATCTATTAAAGTTACATCATGACCAGATTTCCGTAAGATTGTCGATATTAACAATAAGCCATAAGGCTTTGCATATAAATCATAATAAGAAAAGTCATACACATAAGGATTTACGGCGAGTATCTTCATAAACATATTGTAAAGACATTTTTTTTGTTATATATATTTATATTATAAAAAAATTTTTTCAGGGAGGTTGAATATGAAAAAAGCTTTTTTAATCATGATTATCTCTTTATTTTTAACATCTTCAATGGCATATGCAAGCCAGAAAATGCGGGGAAAAAGATTTGACTTCAAAAAAGAGAATCATGTCAAGACAATGGTGATCTTTGACGAAAGGCATCCACTTTACAATCCATTTGGAGGTATTCATCACGTATATGTAAACAGTTATGGACTCTCTGAGGTGAAAAAGGATGGAGCAAGAAAGTTCCCTGAAAAGAGCAAACTAATTTTTGTCTTATACGAACACAAACTCGAAAACGGTGCATATGTTGAGGGCAATAAAAAGATAACAGCTTATATGATAAAAGATACAAATAAATATAAAGATACAGATGGTTGGGGATATTTTGCATGGGATGCAAATGGCAAAAACCTGATCAAAGACGCAAAAGCAGACTGCCATTCCTGTCATGGTCAGGTTAAGGAAAAGGATTTTATATTTTCTGTCTGGAAGGAATAGAAATTATTTCATAGCTTCAAGGGTGTGAATGACACACCCTTGAAATTCAATAAATATATCAGATTAAATCTAATTCCACCCAAAATGCCCTGCTATGTTATAATCCATCATCATGAAGATATTGAAAAACAAAAACGAAATTTCTTCATTCCTCAATCTTTTGAAAAAAAGGGCTTCTGGTGTAAGCCCCGAGATAGAAAAGTCGGTAAAGAAGATACTCTCTGAAGTCAGGAAAAAAGGCGACCCGGCATTACAAAGATATACTCGCCAATTTGACAGGCATGACCTGCCATTAAAAATAAAGACCTCAGAGATATCAAAAATTGCGAGGTCTGCAGACAAAAAGATAATCAAATCATTAGAAATATCTGCAAAGAGGATATGGGACTTTCACGAGAGGCAAAGAGAAAAATCGTGGTCATTCAAAAGAGATGGTATATTGCTTGGGCAGGTAATAAGACCAATAGAAAGGGCTGGTGTATATGTTCCTGGTGGAAAGGCATCATATCCATCAACCGTACTGATGGATGTTATACCTGCGCAGGTTGCGGGTGTTAGTGAAATAGCACTATGTGTACCTACACCTCATGGTGACACAAACCCTTATGTAATGGCAGCCATAGAAATTCTTGGCATCAAAGAAGTTTACAGAATAGGCGGTGCTCAGGCAGTTGGTGCAATGGCTTATGGTACAAGAATGATAAAGAAGGTGGATAAGATTGTTGGACCGGGTAATATCTTTGTTGCACTCGCCAAAAAGTTGGTCTTTGGTGAAGTTGATATTGATATGATCGCGGGTCCGAGCGAGATACTGATAATTGCAGACAATTCGGCAAATCCTGAATTTGTTGCTGCTGATTTGCTAAGTCAGGCAGAGCATGACGAAATGGCATCAAGCATATTGATAACAGATTCAGATTTCCTTGCAAATGAGGTAATTCGTGCATTAAATGCCCAACTTAAGATATTGAAAAGAAAAGATATAGCCATGAGGTCATTAAAAAGGTTCGGGGCTGTAATACTTACAAAGAAAATTCAAGATGCCTTCAGCATCGCCAACGATATTGCGCCCGAGCATCTTGAGATAATAACAGAAGAACCCGAAAAATTGATTGGGCTTATTAAGAACGCAGGTGCGATTTTTCTTGGACAATGGACACCTGAGCCAATCGGAGACTACTCTGCTGGTCCAAATCACACACTCCCAACAGGTGGGACTGCAAGGTTTTCATCCCCCTTAGGGGTTTATGACTTTATTAAAAGGTCAAGCCTTCTACAATTTGATACAGAGGGTTTTTTGCTATTGGCAGATACTGTTGAATCAATTGCTGACATTGAAGGTCTTGAGGCACACGCAAACACAATACGAATGAGAAAAAGATTTATCAATACCCCACACGGAGGCTAACAGACCCTTCAAAGACTGCTTGCCACTATCCTTTTTGAATCCTCTGAGATCAAATGGCAGTCAACCCTTATAAATCTATTATCTAAATGACCCTCCATCTGCCTTTTTGCTGAGTGGCATATCTTTCTAAGCATATCAAACCTCTTTCCATAATAAAGCCATGGGAAAATATCGTCTATTTCTGATTGCCTGAATGGCAGAAGTTCATTATCGCCTATTCCGATACTCTTCAGAAGTGCGATGACATTATTAATTGTAGGTCTTTCTGCCTTCCAGAGAGCTACCTTCAAGAGGTTGAGCCAGTTTGAAGTAATATGAATCTTCGAAATATTTTTAATTCTATCTGAATTACATTCATTAATTGTTTCAACCATTGTCCTGAAGTAATCTTCTCCGTATCCTGATGTTATATAAACAGTCTCTTTGTAATGAAATAGCTCTATATGTGCCTGTTTTGATAATTCGCTGTCGCATAATACTATTTCATTATTGTCCTTTAATTTATCCACAGGGCATAAAAGAGGCATGAATAATTTTAACATAAGGTTTTTTTAAATAGGATAAGAATTTTACTTCACTTTTTTAAAAGAGATATATTGAGGGATAGAAGGCTATAACCCCTACCCCTCTAATGCTAAAATTTAGATCTGGATCTCTGAATTTGGCCAGCTTTCACAGGTTTCATCATATGAATCCTTTGCCCTACCTCCATCACAAATATCAGTACCATCATCGCCATATAACTCGTCTTTGGCATTTCCACCATACAGGTTGTCATTCCCCCCTCCACCGTATAACTCATCTTTCCCATTATCTCCATATAAAACATCATCACCTAAATCTCCGTAAAGCTCATCTTCCCCATTTCCACCCCTTAAAACATCGCCTCCATCACCACCATAAAGCACATCATTTCCATTTTCACCATATATTGTGTCATCTCCTGATTCACCATAAATAGTATCATTGTTATTGCCACCACAAATTATATCGTTCCCTTCACCGCCATATATAGTATCATTTCCGCTTAGGGCAACAATTACATCAACTCCAGAAGTGCCATTAATAATATCTCCAATTTCTGTTCCAACGCATGTTGCTATGTTGCCATTACATTTTAGTCCTGACGGATTCTCAGTCGGACAGGTTATTTCTTCCGATAAAGCAATTCCCGATAAAAAGAAAATCAAAACAGATGCTACCAAATATGTTATACCCCACCTTTTCATTTTTCCCTCCTTTTAAAGACCTTACAATTTGTTAATACGAACCTTTAAATATGAACTTTATATACAATATATACAATAAAATTCACAACAAATCAATATAAATTTTTAAGTTGAGAAGATACGGCATATAGACAACCTTCATATACAGAAGTATAATTAAAAAGAATGTCAAGAAGAATATATCCTATTTTTATTATCATTGCCATATTCTCACTGATTTCCGTGCTCTTTTTATTTAAAGAGCGCAAACATGTCGTAGTATTTTTTAGTGGAACAGGGATGAAGATTCCTGCAAGCGAGATAATAAGGGATTTTTCAAAGAAAACAGGGATAGATGTTGATGTACATTTTGATGGCTCCTCTATTTTAAGGGAACATATAGAGAAATATGGAGACGCAGATGTCTTTATGTCAGGAGACAAAGAAAACATAGACATCCTTATTAATAAGGGTCTTGTAAAAGAGAGTTCATTTATAGCATGGCATATCCCGGTAATATTGGTCCCTTCCGAAAACAGGCAAAAGATAACGGGATTAAATGACCTTTTAAAAAAAGACATAAGGTTTATCATGGCAAACCCAAGGCTCGCTGGAAGCGGGAAGATAGCTTATGAGGCAATATCAAGACATCCAATGTCTCATGAGATTTTTAAAAACATTGCTGCATATAGTTCTTCAACACAAGAAAGCCTGAAGATATTTTGGGACCTTTATAAAAAAGGACAGGCAGACGCAGTTATAGAATGGGACGTGATGGTTCATGTACCAGAAGGCAAAGGACTCTTTGTTGTCCCCTTTGAGAAGGAATACGAAATCAGGGACTACATAACAGTCGCTCTTATGAAAGACTCAAGGAATACTGATAGCTCAAAGAAGTTTTATGATTACTTAAGGAAAGAGGGCATCGAGGTATTCAAGAGATATGGTTACAATACAGAGGTTCAAAAATGACCTTAAAGACAAAATCAACAATAATGTCATTTCTGATAATAATTGTTGTGAGTATATCCTTTAAGCTATTTATTGATTTTAATTCCCTTCACAGTTCTATTGTCACAAACCTTTACCAAAGCGGTCAGATACTCATGTTAGAATCAGAATTATATAAAAGTCTTTCCAAAGAGCCGCCAGACATAAATACTGCCAGAAAGATAGTTAGCGAATTCCCAGAAATAATAAAAAAGATGGATTTGAGACATTTAAACAAGAAAGAGATGCATGATGTCATTTCCATGAAAACTGCATTCGTAAGGATAGAAAGAATCCTTAATGAACTAATTATCTCAGAAACGATCCCAGACTATGAAATAAAACAGGTATCAAATGAAATCGAAAAAATAACACTGGTTGTCAGGGAATTCAGGGCATCTTTCAAAGAAAGAATGGATAGAGAGATAAACAAAAAAACAAGACTCCAAGCAATAATCTTTGGCACTGTTGGGCTCGGTGTAATCATGATATTTATTGGTTTTCGCTACTATTTTTTAAATCCTTTAAAAAAACTTACATCTCAAGTCCGCGAAGTAAGGAAGGGGGCTTTAGAAAATATAGATATTTATAGAAGCGGAGACGAGATCGAAAGGCTTTCTGATTTTATATTCAATACTGTAAATGATCTTAAAAAGACAAACGAAGCACTTTCGGAGCGGTTTGAAATACAATATGCTACATCAGAGATACTTAAGGCTGCTCAGGAGTCCTCTGATATAGAATCTTTCCTTAATGATGTCCTTGAAAAGATACTCTCCGTTAAATGGCTTAACATACTTAATAAGGGTGCGATTTTTCTGGTAGATGAGTCAAATCCTGACCTGCTCATACTTACCGCAGGCAAGAACCTTTTAGATTCGCAGAAAAAGGCCTGCGCTGTAGTTTCATCTGGGGATTGTATATGTGGTATGACAGCAAAGGGCAAAAAGCCGATATATAAACTCTCATTTGATGAAGATCACGAACATATATACAATGGCATCTCTCCACACGGTCATTATTGCGTACCTATAAAAAAATACGATGAAGTGCTCGGTGTCATCTCCCTTTATATTAATGAAGGCAGTGCATTAAGTGATGTGGAGAGGGAATTTATAGATGCTATATCCATTATTGTGGCAGAGGCATTAACAATAAGGAAACTTTCTGATAGACATCTCCTGATAACAAAGGCGATAGAAGAAGCAGGTGAGGGCATAATGATCGTAAACAAAAATATGACTATCGAGTATGTGAATCCCGCGGTTTCGAAGCTGACAGGATATACAGAGAGAGAACTAATTGGCAAAAGCCTTTTTACACAGATACAGGCACTTGAGTTGACAGAGAACCTGTGGGGAGATATAAAAGATGTAATACATGGATATGCATGGTCAAGTAATTTAAGGAACAAGAGGAAAGATGGAACAGAGTACTTAGAACATATAACTATAATCCCTATAAAGGATAAATTCGGAAACGTAAAGAAATTCGTTGCAATCAGGCATGACATAACAAGAGAGCGTCAACTTGAAGAACAACTTCTACATTCTCAAAAGATGGAGGCGATTGGTCAACTTGCTGGTGGAATAGCACACGACTTTAACAATATATTGACAGCAATAATAGGTTACGCTAACCTCCTGCATGAATCTATTATTATGAAAAGCCCGAGCATAGAATATGTTGATGAGATACTGAATGCTACAAAAAGGGCTGTGAATCTGACTCAAAGCCTTCTAACATTCAGCAGAAAACAGATAATACACCTTGAGCCTGTGGAACTGAAAGAAATAATAAAGGGCTTACAGGGTTTGCTATCGAGAATTATCGGTGAAAATATAGAATTGAGGACGATATTTACAGATAAAGACCTGAAAATACTGGCAGATAAAGGTCAAATAGAACAGGTCATTATGAATCTCGTCACAAATGCAAAAGATGCAATGCCTGAAGGTGGTCTTCTGACTATTGAGGCAAGAGAAGTGGAAATAAACAAAGAATATCTGGATACCCATGCTATCGAAAAGACAGGCATGTATGCCCTTATATCTGTATCTGACACCGGAATGGGAATAGATGAAGAGACAAAAAAGAGGATTTTTGAGCCATTTTTTACGACCAAAATATCAGGCAGGGGGACTGGTCTTGGTTTATCAATTGTTCACGGAATCATAAATCAGCATAATGGATTTATTAATGTATACAGTGAACCGGGAAAGGGCACAACATTCAAGATATATCTGCCATTAATAGAGTCAGAAACTCCGGTATCTACTGAAATTAAGCCCGTTGCCGTAACACATGGCGGCAATGAGACGATACTTATTGCTGAAGATGATGAAGCGGTCAGCAATGTTATGAGAAAGATCCTCGAAATGCATGGATACAGGGTAATGGAAGCAGTTGATGGAGATGTAGCAATATCTGAATTTTTAAAGAACAAAGATACCATTCAACTCATTATACTTGATATAATAATGCCAAGGAGGGGCGGAATGGAAGTTTACAGGGAGATTAAAAGAATAAAACCTGATATAAGGGCGATTTTTACGAGCGGTTATACATCTGATGTGGTTTATGCAAAGGGACTCTTGGACGAAGGGCTCGACCTTATCTTAAAACCAATAGCACCTGACGAGCTCTTGACAAGGGTACGAGAGGTACTTGACAGATGAATGAGGGGATTGGTTCGATCCTGCTGGTTGATGACGACCCATTTGTCCTCAAATATATCTCCCTGTTTCTGACAGAAAAGGGATATATCGTTCACTCCTTTGAAAAAACCCTTGATGCCCTCGAATTTTTGCAGAAGGATAAGATAGACATTGTGCTAACAGATATAAAAATGCCACAAATCTCAGGGATTGAGCTCCTCGAAAAGATACGCAACTTTGAACCCGAAATGCCCGTTATATTAATGACAGCATATGCTGATTTAGAGATGGCTGTTGCTGCGATTAAAAAAGGTGCCTATGATTTTATAATGAAGCCTTTTGAGCCTGAATATCTGGCACACGCAATTGAAAAGGCGATTAGATATAAAAGATTTTTGCAGATGGAAAGGGAATACAAGAAGAGGATCGAAGATATGAATGAAGAGATACTGAATATGAATCGCGAAATGGAAAATATAGCTTCTGAAAGGACACTGAGCATGCTCGGACTGAAGATAGCGGACAGGATAAGAAATCCTTTAACCATTATTGGCGGCATTTGCAGACAGATCATAAAGAGAGGGGTTGATGAAAAGACAAGGGAAAACATTCAAGAAATACTCAATGAATGCGAAAGAATGGAGAAGATAGTTGCTGATTTTGATTCACTCGTAAGAGAAAGGAAAATTTTATTCAAGCGAGAGGATTTGAATGAAATCGTTCTATCAACACTTTCCATAGCAGAGCAAAGGGCTAAGAAGAAATCTATTAATTTGTCTTTAGACTTATCTGAAAATCCTTTACTTTTTAATGCAAACAGAGGGCTGATCAGGGTGGCAATAAACCACTTACTTAACAATGCAATAGACTCATCCGATGAAAATGGAAATATATATATCAGCACCGAACAGATTGATGATTCAATAGTACTCAATATCAGAGACACAGGCAAGGGCATACCCATTGAGGAAATTGAAAAGATATTCGAGCCATTTTATAGTACAAAGGGAAGAATGGGTTTGGGACTGCCATTTGCTAAACAGATTGTATTAGAGCATATGGGTGATATCAAAATAGAAAGTGTCATAAATAAAGGCACTACTGTAAAGGTTATCTTTCCTGCACGATGGATAGAGAAAAAGGAATAAAAGACATCCCAAAGAATTTACTTACTGAGTATCTTCTTTATTGTCTCCTTCAGTCCTGACAAATCAGATGACTTGACCATGTATGCATCAGAAACCCATACAGAAAAGTCGTCCCTGTAGTCATAGGCTGTAAGCATTATCACAGGCACATGGGGCTTTTTTTCCTTCATCTGCCTGAGAACCTGAATGCCATCCATATCCGGCATCAATATATCAAGCGTAACAATATCAGGGGTCTCTTTTTCGAATATCTCCAATGCCTCTTTTCCAGAGCTTGCAGTAATAACAGAATATCCCTCATCCTCGAGTTCTGACTTATAAAGCTTCAATATATTTTTTTCATCATCTACAACTAATACCTTCATAGTTAATCCTCCTCTATTGGCATGAATATTTTAAACTTTGTTCCCTTACCCCATGTGCTTTCAACCTCTATCCTCCCGCCGTGTTCCTCAATCAGTCTCTTTGTGATTGCCAAACCAAGTCCTGTTCCTGTTGGTCTTGTGGTAAAAAATGGGTCAAATATACGGCCTAAGTCTTCCTCTTTTATTCCGATTCCGGTATCTTCTATCTCTATCACTGCCTCCCTTTTCTCTTTTACATATCCTAACAGGTCAGGTTCCGAATATGACACATATTTGAATGCCCTTACGATAATGGTTCCGTTTTCTGTTGCAGTATTAGCATTATTAATTATATTCAAAAGAGCCTCTTTGAATCTATTATAATCTACATACAGCTTTAAAGGCTCTTTTATATCCTTTATCAATTCATTACCCCTCTCGCCAATGGCAGGCATAAATAGGTTTATAACATTATCTACTATTTCATTTATATCAACCATTCTTTTCTCGAGCCTTGATGTCTTAACAAAACTCATTGTATCGCTGAGAATCTCCTCAAGGCGGTCAACCTCTTCCATTATTATTCTCGCATTCTCTTTTAATTCTCCTGTCAGCTTACTTTCCAGTCTTCGGGCAAATCCACCAATAGAAAGCAGAGGATTCCTTATCTCGTGGGCAACCCTTGCTGCCATTTCTCCGAGTGCAGCCATTCTCTCAGCAGAAGCAACTTGCTCTCTCAATTTTCTTAGCTCCGAGACATCCCTTACTATATGTACTGTTCCTAATATCTCTCCTGCCTTGTCAAAAATTGGAGAACTGGACACTAAAAATGTGCCCTTAAGATAAGGGTCATCGATTTCCTCTACAATAGGTCTCTTTGTGAGTAAGGTCTTGTGGTGAGGACATCTCTTCCATGGCTCTGTCATGCCATGGAATACTTCATAGCACTTTCTGCCAAGAATCTCTTCTGCTGGCTTTTTGAGCCTTTCTAATACAGCCCTGTTAACCTTCTTTATTGTATAATCACTGCTGTTGAAATATACAAGGTCAGAGATAGACTCAAATATATTAGTCAGTTCCTGTTCAGCCTCTGCTATGCGTTCAAATAGCCTTGCATTCTCTATAGCTGAAGATATCTGGTCGCTGAACCCCTTTAAAAATTCCATATCATAATCGGTAATCTGCCTTCCAGAAAAGAGATTATCAACCCACAAAACCCCTATAACCTTATCCCTCGATATCAAAGGCACCACTGCATATGCCCTTGTGCCGAGTTGCTGTATTAGCAGGGGATCTGAACAAGGCTCGGAATAAACATCTACCACATTAAATGCCCTTTTCTCTTTTACAGCCTTCGCAAGTATAGTGTCCTCATCTAACTGGATCTCTATGCCACGGCAGAGCCTGTCTATAAAAGAGTCCTTCCTGGCAGACTCTCTATCTATTTCCTCCATAATAGTGTGAATGTCCTTACGCTCTGTTGATAACTTTGCCCAAATCTGCCATGCCTCCTCATGACTCGAAGGACCAACACCCATTGCCCCCTTTAAGACCCTTCTGTCATCTTCCAGAAGAAATAGCATTGCCCTGTTAAAGCCAAGACCATCTCCCATCGTGACTGCAGTGAGAACCATTCTGAGCAACTTATCGAGCTCAAGTGTTCCTCTCATTGCAGAGTTTATAAAGAGCATCTTGGAAAGCATATCCGTTTTTTTCATGAGTTCCTTTTCTACCCTCTTTTTCTCGGTAATATCCCTCGCAATACCACTAACACCTATTATGTTGCCAGAATGATCTTTGATAGGAGAGAGTGTAAGGCTTATATCTATAAGCCTTCCGTCTTTTGTCCTCCTGACTGTCTCTATATCCTTTATCGTCTCCCCATTTTTTACTCTATCTAAATATTCGAATTCTGTAGCCATCAAGAAATCGGGCACAAAAGGCAAAAATCTATCCATAGCCTCTTGCCTTGTATAACCATAAATCTTTTCAGCCCCGAGGTTCCATGAAGTTATAATTCCATTAAGGTCAGTGGTCACTATTGCATCAGCTGAATTCTCTATCAAACCTTGAAGATATTCCTTTATTGCTTCAACCTCTTTTTTGGCTTCTATAGCCTCTTTATAAAGCATTGATTTATCAATTACTATCGCAGCAATTGATGCAAAGTCCTCAATAATAGCTATGTCATCTTCTGTAAATGGAACTACAGAGCCGTCGTTACCTATTTTGTCATAAACACCAAATGTCCCTATTACAATATTTCCTGCCTTCAGAGGGGTGCATATGGCTGTCTGCATATCTATCCCAGGTGCGATCAGACCGAATTCCTCTGCGCTTTTTGCAAGAACTGTCCTACCTTCTTTCGCCGCAACTCCAGCAATACCCTCTCCTACTGATACCGTAAGCCTTTCTTTCATTTCCTCAGGGAATCCATAAGCTGCCTCTACCTTTAAATGCCCATTGTCTTTTAGACGAATGATGCATCCCTTTGCATTAAAAAATCTTGTTGTCTCTTCACAGATTTTTTGCAATAACTCATTAAAATCTCTTAGATAGATTGTCTCTTTTGTGAGCTTACATAATGCAGAAAGCCTTTTTAATTGAGCCCTTTCCAGTGCGCTTAATTCGTCAGACATTTTCTCCATAACCAAGCCTCAATTTTTAGTGATTAAATCTTTATAAATGTCAATATATGTCTTTGCTGACCTGGACCATGAAAAGTCCATTCCCATTGCACTCCTTACAATAGAAGCCCACAATTTTTTGTATTTTCTGTAAATTAGGACGGCAATCTTAACACAGTTTAAAAGCTCATCAGGGGAACTTCCCTCAAATAAAAAGCCGTTTATTCCGTCCTCTACAGTATCAGCAATCCCACCCGTCTTTCTTGCTATCGGGATAGAGCCATACCTCATTGCTATCAACTGTCCTAATCCACCAGGCTCATAGTTTGATGGCATCAAAAACATGTCTGAACCTGCATAGCATAGGTGTGCGAGTGTTTCATCAAATCCATTATAAAAAAATATATTATCACGGTACATATCTTTTAAATACTCAATGCCTTTCTGATATCTGTCCTCTCCTTTTCCAATTATAGCAAGATTTACCCCTAATTTAATTAAGCCTGGTATAGCTCCGATTAGGGTATCTATGCCTTTTTGCCATGATAGCCTTCCGATAAAGCACAATAATGGTGTATCTTGTTTTCCTGACAGAGAGCACCTCTTTATCAGCTCCATTTTGCATATATCTTTCCCCTTGATATTGGACCTCGAATAATTACCCGGCAGGGATTTATCTTTCATCGGATCCCATTCTGAATAATCTATACCATTGGGAATGCCAACAATATAATCTGCCCTCTTTCTTAAAAGCCCGTCCAGTCCATATCCAAACTCAGGGGTAAGGATCTCCCTCGAATACGTCTTGCTAACCGTAGTTATCAAATCAGCGCCTATAATTCCTGCCTTTAGAAAATTAACGCTCCCATAAAATTCTATTCCATCCATATTAAAAAATTCCCAGCCAAGCCCAATAATATCCATGGTCTGGGGAGGAAATACCCCCTGATAACCGATATTGTGAATAGTGAGCACAGATTTTGTTTCTTTTAAAAAATAGTCTGTTTTATATAAAGTCTTCATATATAAAGGGATAAGACCTGTCTGCCAGTCATTGCAATGAACAATATCAAAATGCATCTTAAAGCTCCTCAGTATCTCGAGGACGCTTTTACAAAAAAATGTGAACCTGATTCCATTATCAGGATAGTCTCCGTATTGGGTACCATAAAGCTCATCTCTGTAAAATAGCTCTTCATTTTCGATAAAAAAGACCCTTTCAGAAGCCAGAGACAAAAAATCATTGCCCTTTTTTTTCTCTCTTAAAATAAAAACCCTGCATTTCTTTGTCATATTGCCGAGCGTGACATCAAATGTTATATCTGTCTCGGTGATTTTATCTTCATAATGCCCTTTTGTAACCTTATAAAGTGGGACAAATAGATATGCACTTATACCCATTTTTAAATACTCCCTAAAAAGGGAGCCTGCGACATCCGCAAGACCACCTGTCTTAGAGAATGGGATAGCCTCTGAAGCGACAATCGCAATATTCATATCTTTGCTTCCCTGAGAAATCTTGTAGCCTCCTCAGGAGGTGTAGGATTTATAAAAAAACCTGAACCCCATTCAAAACCAGCACGTTTAGTGAGTCTCGGCAAAATCTCTATATGCCAGTGATAGTATTCATTAATCTCTTCTTTAAATGGAGATGTATGGAGTATAAAATTATAAGGCGGGAAGTCGAGCACAGCGTCCAATTGCTTAAGGATCCTCTGAAGCATCTCTGCAAGACTCGTAAAGCTCTTGTCTGCTGGATAAAAGTTTGATTCATGCCTTTTTGGGAGTATCCATATCTCAAATGGATCCCTCGGGGCAAATGGAGAAATGGCAATGTACTTATCATTTTCATATATAACCCTTTTTGCAGATTCAGCTTCCTGACTTATGATATCGCAAAATATACACCTCTCTTTTGCGTCATAATATTTCTTTGAAGACTCCATCTCCTCCCTTACTGTCTTCGGGATAATCGGAAGGGCTATCAACTGGCTATGTGTATGTTCAAGAGTCGCCCCTGCTACCTCACCTTCATTCTTAAAAATCAGCACATATTTAAATCTCACATCCTTTTTCAGGTCTGTGAGCCTGAAGTAATATGCCCAGAGGACATCTTCTGCGGCCCTTTGTGGCATGGTAGCAAGCGATTGTTGGTGATCCGGCGTCTCTATTATTACCTCATGGGCACCTATTCCATTCATCATATCAAAAATACCCTCTCCCCTTTTGTTAAGATCCCCGTGTATCTGCAGTGCTGGAAATTTGTTTGGAACCACCCTAAGTGTCCATCCGGGTGAGTTAGGAGGGGTGCTTGCAGGCCTGAATGCTATTATTTCTGGTGTTGTTGTATGCTCATTGCCAGGACAAAATGGGCAAAACCCCCCTGCCCTTCTCTTCAGAGATGGAGATATAAAGTCCGTTGGTCTCTTACCTCTCTCAACAGAGATAATTACCCACCTTCCTGATATCGGGTCTTTTCTAAGCTCAGGCATATATCCTCCTATGAGTTAATATATATAGATTAATCGCAATTGTTTTATAATTATACCAGCTATGAAACCAACATTTCATGCCATACAGGTAAATGGTCCTTTTGAAGATCCATGCATATATATTAGGATATTAAGAGAAAAAAGGGCGATACTTTTTGATGCCGGTTATATAGGAAGGATTGAACTTGGTAATCTCTTAAAGGTCTCTGATATATTCATAACCCATACCCACATGGACCATTTCGTTGGATTCGATACCGTGCTGAGGGCAATGCTCAGAAGAGAGACACCATTAAGGGTCTTCGGTCCCCAAAATATAATCGATTGTATAGAAGGAAAACTAAAGGGATATACATGGAATCTCATTAAAGACTATCCTCTACAGATAGAGGCATATGGTGTTAGCGATAATTTGATGGAGCATGCGAGCTTTTATGCAGAAAGTGGCTTCAATCGAATAAATAATCCCAGCATAAAATTTGATGGATTTCTCTTAGTAGAACCAATGTTCAGAGTTAAAGGCATCTTGCTGTCTCATCAGATACCTGTGATGGCTTATTCTATTGAAGAAGAAAAACACATAAATATAAATAAGTCTATCCTTTCTGAAATGGGACTGAAGGTGGGTCCATGGCTATCTGAATTTAAAAAGGCAATAAGACAGGGTCATGAAGACAGGACCTTTGTCCTTGATGGAAAGACTTATAAAGTCAAAGAGCTAATGCCAATAGCAACAATAACTAAAGGACAAAAGATATCATATGTTATGGATGTATCTCCTACAGATGAAAATATTGAAAAGATAATCACATTTGTTAATGGTTCTGACCATTTATTCTGCGAGGCTTATTTTCTCGATAAGGACAGAGATAGGGCTGAAAAAAGGCACCACCTAACAGCAGCCATTGCGGGTAAAATAGCCAGGGAGGCCATGGTCGGAAATTTGACAATAATGCACTTTTCTCCCAAGTACAGACACATCGAAGAAGAGCTGTATCAAGAGGCGGAAAGGGAATTCAAATCGTGAAGAATCAGGAAATCGCAAAGATATTTAATGAGATAGCTGACCTCCTTGAAATCAAAGGAGAAAATCCATTCAGGATAAGGGCATACAGGAGGGCTGCACAAAACATAGAAGGATTGACTAAGGGTGTTGAAGATATCTCAACAGAAGAAATCCTCAGGATTCCAGGAATAGGTCATGACCTTGCAGGAAAGATTGAGGAATATTTAAAGACCGGTAAGATTCAGGCACATGAAGAACTAAAAAGGGAGATACCAGAGGGACTCTTAACACTCTTATCTGTACCAGGCCTTGGACCCAAGACATCAAAACTACTTTATGAGAAATTAAACATCAGAAATGTAGATGACCTCGAGAGGCTGGCGAGAGAACATAAGCTTGTTGGACTTCCAGGGATAAGGGAAAAAACAGAAGAGAATATTTTGAAAGGCATCGAGATGCTCAAAAGGGGAAAAGAGCGTCAGCCGATCGGACGGGTGCTTCCAGTAGCTAATGACATCTTAGGACATTTAAAAAAGAAAGCCCCTATCTTAAAGATAGATCTTGCGGGAAGTTTAAGGAGATGGAAAGACACTATTAAAGATATTGATATACTCGTTGCATCAGAAGATCCAAAAGAGGTAATGAAGGTATTTGTACATCTTCCACATGTCAAAGAGGTTTTAATGCATGGTCCTACAAAATCTACCATTATAACCCATGAAGACCTTCAGGTTGACTTAAGAGTGGTCGAAAAGGATTCATATGGTGCTGCCCTTGCATATTTCACAGGTAGTAAGGCTCATAACATAAGACTCAGAGAAATGGCTGTTAAAAAGGGACTCAAGATTAATGAGTATGGTATTTTTAGAGATAAAGATAATAAAAGGATAGGTGGTGAAAAAGAGGAGGATGTTTATAAGATACTGGATCTTCAATATATACCACCTGAATTAAGAGAAGATCAGGGAGAGATAGAGGCTGCATTAGAGGGGAGACTTCCAGACCTTATTAATCTCGAAGACATTAAAGGAGACCTCCATGTACATTCGAAATGGAGTGATGGAAGCCATACATTCGAGCAGCTTGTTGAGGCTGCAAAAGAACATGGTTATTCCTACATTGCAATAACAGACCATTCAAAGGGTCTTGGCATTGCAAGGGGTCTGACAGAAGACAGGATTCTGGAGCAAAAAAGGGAAATAGAGGTACTAAACAAAAAACTTAAGGGTTTTAGGATTATCCATGGTATTGAGGTGGACATAAGGAGTAATGGTAGTCTGGATATATCAGATGAAGTGCTTAAAGAGCTTGATATCGTTGTTGCATCCATACATTCTGGATTTAAACAGCCAAGAAAGCAGTTGACATATCGTCTGGTCTCTGCAATGAAAAATCCATATGTAAGTGTCATAGCACATCCGACCGGAAGACTTATTGGCGAGAGGGATGCTTATGATGTGGATATGGATGAGATATTGGCTGTTGCAAAAGATACAGGCACTGCAATAGAGATAAATGCATATCCTTTGAGGCTTGATATCAACGATATTTATGCAAAAAAAGCGAAAGAGATGGGGATACCTATAGTCATAGCAACAGATACGCATGTGACAAATCAATTCGATTACATGAGATATGGAGTATCTATTGCACGGAGAGGTTGGCTCGAAAAGGATGATGTTCTGAATACACTGGAAGCGGAAAGGCTTTTAAAACGGCTCAAGCCGACCAAGGGAAAAAAAACATAGAAATATGTATAAGGATACCACTGATCGAAATTATCATTTAAAAAACAGGCATTGGGATCTTTCCCCATTTATGACTTGGCTCAAGTTTCCTGACAGAAATGATATCTTTTGCCTCAAGATTTATATCCACATGAAACAATGGAAACCTCCTTAATCCAAAAGAAAAAAAGTGATCCTTATCCGCAGATGTTCCATCATGTCTTTTTACTGAGATAAATATTATGCGTTTTAGCCTATGAGCATCTGTGTATATTCCCAATTGCATCTTTGTATAGTTTAAGAATATCTTGAAAAATCTGACTATAGTATTTCCTCCAGCAGGTCTTTCAAACTCTATTGGATATAGCCTCTCCAAATCCGTAACTAATGCCATCAAGAAAAAATCCGATGGCATCAAATAGGCAATGTCTGGCTTTTGCGTTTCTATAAGTGTTTCAACTGTCTCATTTCCTTTGATTAATTTAAAAACCTGTGCTATAACATCTTCACTTTCTGGCAGCACAGAAACAACCGATAATCCATCGACCTCAAAAGTCGGGATCTTATCTATAACAATACTTCTCATTTTTATGGCCAAAAAAACAGATATAACCACAGTAATAACATAAAGCATTAAAATTCCAAGGGCTTTTGACTTAATGCCACCGAAAAAAATTTTGTATATCCTGCCACCAATCTCCTTTGGCAGAAACATCGGCACACCATTCATGTAATTTATATATGCCATTCCGTAATTTCTTATCATGCGCTGCTCTTCATTTTTTGCAAGCAGATAATAAACAAATAACATTGAGATGTATAAAATCAAAATAAGAAATCTTGGCCAGTATAAAAGCAAACCGAATCCAGCTATGCCAAGACCAAGATACTGCGGGTGTCTGATCCTGTAATAAATGCCCTTGGTTAAAACCCCTTTTCTTCTAAACTTATTGTAATACAACGGAATAGCTGCATACATGAAAAGGGCAATTCCAGAGAAAAAAGTTATTAATTGGACTGCACCGAGTATTAACATAAAAGGTTCTCTGATAAACACAAAATGTGGCAGGAAGAATTCCGTAAGCCAGAATGTATATTTAGACATATAAAGATAATTAACAAGTGGTCCATAAAAGGAATAAAAATAGGCTGCAAATGGACTTATCATGATAAAAATTTCGAGAGCTATGATTAGATATACTATAAATGTGCTTTTAAGGAGTATATTTTTCATCTTCGAGTTAGTAAGTATTATCCGGTTTATTTCTCTTCATGTGATACAGCATTTTCAGGGATTTTACACAATATATAATTTTTTATTTTTTCTTCAAGATAAAATAGTGTATCAAGCCCCCTGCCTGAAACCTCCTGAAAGAGGATTATATTTTTCAATGGTATCCTCGAATATATCCTATTGCAAAGGTAATTCACACAAATTACCTCACGAACCCTCAGAATACATCCTCCTTCTCCGACAAAGTAACATGAATCTTTATTATGTCCTCCCTTAAACAGATTCACACCCATCAGTAGATTAATTATTAAGATTTCTACACCATAATGATTCTCCATATCCTTTCCGCAACAACCACTACCTGACATTGAACAGTCCTCACACTCCTTTGCCATCCCTATCATCTGTCTTATAGATTCACTCTCATCAACAAGATTATTTAGCTCCTGTATCAGCCATTTTGCCTCATCATTATTTTCTATCAACTCCGTTATTCTTCCATAAAGCGATATCGATTGCCCTATCTTCACAGAAATCGGATTTTTAAGAGTTTCGCTCATTTCTAAGAAGAAGCATGTCAATTTATATTATTTCTTTGTCTCTTCTTCTTTTTTTTCCTCCTTTATTGTCACATCCCTTACAAAATCCGCACATTTCTGTCCTGCCTTCATCGAGAACTGTTTCTGGCAGGTTCCCCTCCATGCACACACAGCACATAAGACCTTCTCCTTGCTCACTCTGACCTCCTAAAATAAACACTCAAAACCCTTTCTATATTGTTTATTATGCTGTCCTTTGCATTTATTATAAATATCCTTGGTCTTTCTGTTGCCACCTCAAACAACTCCCTTTCTATTCGTCTTATTTCTGGAGGCTCGGAATGTCTTGCCCTCATTTCATCTTCAAACATTGGAACTATCTTATCTTTCATCCTTAATTCCGTATCCATAAAAAATATCGCTATCTCGGGAATGAGGTCATAAACCCTGTCTAAAAAGGCAGATATTTCATTCTGGTAAATCTGCTTGGGAGGAGAGGACTTTACCTCCATGTAAAGGATTGAACCGTCTATCTTTGTGAGCAGGTCATAGTCTCCACCTATACCAGGCCTCTTCATCTTTACTCCCCAGATTGCCTCAGAAGCAAACTCCCTCTTAAATATTTCTGCAATGAACCATTCGAGTGTTTCTCCAAAACTCTTAATAGGACCCTTCTTAAGCCTATAAGATGAGTTAAATCTCTCTGAAAGACCAATTTTTATCAGATACTCAATATACTCCTCTGTGACCTCTCTGGTTGCATATCTGGTCACCTGCTGGAGTGTGAATATCGGCTGATGCTTTATTACATCCCGCAAAAAGAGCCTGAATGAGTATTTTTTGAGCATCTCATAATATTCGTCTATAAAATCAATTTCTGGTAAGAGAAGGTCATCCGAAGGCTCTTTCTTGTAAATCTTAAACCCTCGCCTTTTAAGCAGAACAGACAGAGAAGGGGTAAGCTCATTCAGGGTTCTCCTGAGTCTCTTTACCTCTGCCCTCAGAAGGTCTATCTCTTCACAGGCCTTTTCGATCATTTTTAATATTGTATCTTTATCAATTTGTTTTTACAAATTTAAATTGAAAAAATAATCTAATAATTTGAATTTTTTCTTGAAAATTCACTAAATTAATACTAAACCTTTAGTTAGTAAAAATGAATAAATCCTGTCATCCCTATAACATAAAGAGCCTGACTCCGGAATCGGCTCGTGAATTATTGGAGTTAAAAGATGTTTTATTTCTTGATGTTAGAGAACCACATGAGTATCTATCAGGACATATTAAGGGTTCCATGCATATTCCGATAAATGAACTCCAGCAAAGGATACAAGATATTCCGACCGAAAAGAAGATAGTAACTTACTGCCGCTCCGGCAACAGAAGCCTCAAGGCAGCTATTTTTCTTTGTTCAAAGGGTTTCAAAGATATAATGCATTTAGAAGGTGGAATACTCAAATGGGAATATGGTCTTGAAAGTTTCTTGCTGTAGCTTTCTTACAAATTTCCCCAATCTGGATTTTTATTGTATAATTTATTCATGCAAAGAGTTGGATTCATTTACAATGACATATTTCTCGAGCATGAAACCCCACAATGGCATCCAGAGACCAGCAATAGGCTAATAACAATAATTTCGACATTAAAAAATTCTGATATATGGGACAGACTCATTCACATAAATCCGATTAAGGCGACCTTTGATGATATTAATCTTGTTCACACCAAAAAATACATAGAGGAGATAAAAAATTTTGGCACTGGCTATCTCGATGCAGATACATTCATGTCCGCTCATAGCCTTGATGCTGCAATGTATGCTGCTGGAGCCGTAATTGAGGCAATCAATAGATGCAAGAGTGGTGAAATTCAGAGCGCATTCTGTGCTGTAAGACCCCCTGGACATCATGCAGAGGCAGAAAGGGCAATGGGTTTTTGCATATTCAACAATATAGCCATTGGAGCGAGATATGCCCAAAAAGTAGGATATAAAAAGGCCTTTATTATAGATTTTGATGTACATCACGGAAACGGCACACAACATATCTTTGAAGATGACGACACCGTCTTTTACTTTAGCACCCATCAATACCCTCATTATCCTGGCACAGGCAGTGAATCAGAAAAAGGCAGAGGCGCAGGGGAGGGTTACACACTCAATATACCCATGATGGCAGGGTCAGGAGATAAAGAATTTATGCAGATTTATCAGGACATACTTCCTGGTATTGTCTCGAGATTTTCTCCAGAAATACTTCTTGTTTCTGCAGGTTATGATATAAGAAATGAGGATCCATTATCAGCAATAAGGGTATCAGATGAAGGGATAAGGGCAATTATTCAAGGCATCATATCCTGCACAAAAACAGACTCTAATAAAATTCCTCTGATATTTGCCTTAGAAGGAGGTTACGACCTCAAGGCACTCGCAAGATCAGTAATGATCACGCTTCAAGAAATGATGAAGTGAGTCTGAGGTATTGCTCTCTACATATGTTTTCTATATCCATAAGCATCTGGAATGGTTTCTGAAAACAATCCCTTCCTGATGTAAAAACCCCGTGTCCGTACACTATTACACCCCTACCATGTCTCATTGCTGGAGGCACGGTATTGACCAGACCTGTTGGTCCTGTCCCGATTTCTCCAGAAACAATCGGGATTCCCTCGATATCCCTTTTTCTCACACATCCTTTATGACACATATCCCTATTTCTGTAATGGCTACAATCCCTATTTTCACATCTCATTGACATCACCACAGAAAATTTAGGATGTCCATGCAAAATTGCATTGTCTCCTGTTTCGGCATAGATATTTTTATGTGCCGATAATTCAGAAGATGCAGTAATACCAACTGATGAAGAGCCATCCATGGGTACAGCATCTATACATCCCTCAAGCTCATCAAGCGAACTTCCTGTCTGGCTGATGAATATTTTATTATTGTACACAAAGGATATATTCCCGAAATAAGAGTCCACGAGGTCACATTCAACAACCGCCCTACCTGCTTCAAATAGCATCTTAAAGACATCTTCCTCATTTTCTGGCTTTTCGGTTACCAATTTTCTACTGCCTCTAAGTGGTTTAATATATTGTCTAATATTTTTAAACCTTTCTATGTAAACCTCATTATATCTGACTGCTTTATTTTCTTCGAGAGTTAATATGGCATCATAAAAGTATTTTACAAACATACTGAAGCATGTAGAGCTAAAAGATACAAATGCCTGTTCAGGTGTAACCGACCCATATGCAACAATGCCTTTATTTTTAATAATCGCTGATTTTCTATGAGAAAGTGCCTTTGCTATTTCCTGAGCAGATAGATCATCAATAACAGGGATATCATGAAAAAATGTCCTTGTTTCGCAATCCATCGGCACTATCTTTTTTTCTCTCTCACACATATCATCATATCTAATTATTTCATCTATAATGCTTCTGTATGGCTCATTCGGTTCAGCAAAGAGAATTGTATTTATATTCATGAGAGCGAACACATCTTTAAGTATCTTAACCCTTTCTTCATCTAATGGCATATTAGAGTATAAATCAGCATCTAAAGCCAAAAGCATTGTTTTATCCCTCGTTGAAAGTTTCTGAGATTCGAGCTTTTTCAGGTACTTATTAATCAGCTTCTCCATGATATCCCCTGATTCTGTAATAAGCATCCCTTGCCCTGAGGAATTCTTCTCTATTGATTGGCGGTATTCTTATATTAGAATTAGATGAACCTTCTTCTTTAAAAAACCTTTCTGGCAGGTCATCATCCGATTTTTTAAAACCGTTTAACTTATTAAAATGCCTCTCCAGATTCCATATCCTTTCACCAATCTTCATAAGAGATTGTACATCATAATCCATTCCTGTAACGGCATTTATAGCCTTTGAATATTCTTCAAGACTCGATGCAAAAAAGACAAACTTACAAGCAGTAAGTGAGTCAACCACTGCATTCATATCCTCTGCGATTTTTATAATCCTCGCCTTTCCTTCAAAAGAAAATCTATTGGTAGCAACTGGCTTTCTGAGGATTTCGTGGCTTATTGGATAAGCCCTCAAATGACACCCACCCCTGTTTGATGTAGCATAGGCAAGAGCCATCCCATAAGCACCCCTTGGGTCATAAGCAGGTAGTTCAAGCCTCTTAACAGACATACTCAGTTCAGGATGACCCATTAAGGATGCATATACAAAAGAACCCTCAGCAAGCATATCTCCGATTCCCTCACGATTTCCAATGCTTAATAGCAACTTTATAATTTCATCTGGGACGAGTTTTTTATTGTTTATTTCTGAATAGCAGGCGATCGTTGAGGCAGCGGATATAGTATCCATGCCGTATTCATTGCAGATGGAGTTTGACTGAAGTATCTTTTCTATATCAGCACAACCGTTTAGCGCACCAAAATGTGAGACGGTCTCAAATTCAGGAATTACTTCACCATTTGCACCGATCTTTTTACAGAGTATCGGGCATCCAGCACAACCCGTTTTTTTTGACTTATAATGTAACCTTAGTTTATACCCCGAATAATTTGAAGAGCCTTCAAAAAAAGTCCTTCTGAAATTATCTGTTGGCTCCATTCTCCTTGCATGAATTAGATCGACCAGAGCAGCAGTTCCAAATTCTGAAAGACCAAATTCCCCGTAAACAGCAGGTGATGCTCGCAAAAGCCTCATTATCTCCTCACGTGCATATTTAAGTTTTTCTGCATCAGCTATAGATATCCTACCGTTACCCTTCACTTTTATTGCCTTCAATCTTTTCGCGCCCATAACAGCACCAAGTCCGCCCCTGCCAGCACAATAATGACCATCAAATACAATAGAAGAAAACTTCACCATTCTTTCTCCAGCAATCCCAATTGCTGCCATTGAACCATCGGAACCATTAATTTTTCTAACCTCTGATGTGTTTTTACCGTACAAATGTGTCGCATCTTTTAAGGATATCTTTTCATTCTCGATATCCAAAAAAAGCCATCTATCAGAAATACCAGTTATTTCTAAAAAATCATAACCTGCCTTCTTTAACTCCGTTCCGAACCTTCCACCCACAGAACAATCAAAAATAGTTCCTGTCAATGGAGATCGAGAAATGACGGACATTCTTCCTGATGTTGGAGATGATGTCCCTACAAGAGGACCCGTCGAAAATATCAATGACATCTCAGGAGAGTCAAATTCATAAGTTATCTTATCCTCAAGCAGCTTGACACCCAATCCCCTTCCTCCAAGATATTGCTCGCATAGGTCTAACGGGGTAGGAAAGACTTCTATCTTCTTTGATGTAAGGTCTATCCTTAAGCCTTTTCCAGCATATCCATACATGTTTTATTTTAGCCTAAAGCATGTCCTCATTGCTTGAAGGGCAAATATAAGGATTAAGACTCTAAGGATTACGCAGGGAAAGAATCAACCTCTATCATTTTAAAATGAATAAACTGAAGGGGCGGCTTTTAAGCCGCCCCTATTATATTATCCTCTGAATTCCTGGAGTTTGTTGAGCAATTCCATCTCTCCAGCTGAATCACCAAGACATGTCGGAATTATACCGTCAAGGACTCCCACAAGTTTTGGCATAAAATCCTTGACTCCATCAAGTGTAGTAGTGGAAGGCCATCCGATTCTCTCTATAACCTTTTTGTTCTTTGCTGTCTCAACTATTAAGTATGCATATAAAGGTTTGTTTATTTTCTTACATTCATCAGAAATCTCTCTTAGAGCTGGTAGAGATTTTTCCTCGAGTCTCATAAAAAAGCCGAAGTCCCATCCATCTTTTATCCTTGCAATAGCATCTGCTGCAGGTCTGCGGGCTGTCAGCAGACAACCAAACTTAAGATCCTTTATCTTTACACTATTTTTAAGATAGTCCCTTACATCCTCAGCTGCCCCTGTTGCCCTCCTGTAAGCACTTATCTCATCCTCACCAGTGAGTAGCTGGCAATTACCGTCACTAAGCGTCCTTATCGGATATCCGTAAATTGGTGGGTCTCCGGGGTCAGGAACCATTCCGTAAATTCCCATTGACTCAGCAGCAAGGGCAACAGCACCTATTTCTACAGGACCTTTATAATTGGTAATAAGCATGGGTATTACTATCTTTTCTGGATACCTTGATTTCAGGACACAGGCGACAGCTGTTCCACTTGGTGCGGGTCTACCACCTGCACTGTCTGTAACATTCCAACCATCCACAAGGTCCTTTGTCTCCTCTGCGACCTTCAAAAAGTTTAATTTCGGAATGAACTCAAGGATTATCTTCATCGTCTTCCTCCCTTAAAAAAATTATAGATGTAAATATTACAGCATTTTATATCTAAATTTCCATGACTCCTAATTTTGAACGACCTGATCATGAGGTCTTTCTCACTGGGTTTTTAGCTTAAAATACCCCAAATGATGTAAAATTAATAATCTTTCTTAAGGGGCATAATCTTGAAAATATTTTTTTCGGGCATAGGCGGTAGCGGAATGTCAGCAATAGCATGTTTCATGGCTGACAGGGGACACGAGATTTGTGGTTCAGACAGGTTGTTTGATAAAGAGCCCGAAAATTATATCCGTAATATACTTAAATCTAAAAACATAACCATATTTCCACAGGATGGTAGCGGTATTGATAAATCTTATGATTTTGTTGTCTTCAGCACCGCCATAGAGCATAACAACCCTGACTTTTTAAAGGCAAAAGGACTATCTATTCCGATTAAGACGAGACCCGAATATCTGTCCGAAATTGTGAGACAATTTAATACCATAGCAGTAGCAGGGACAAGCGGAAAATCAACAACCTCTGGTTTGCTGACTTTTTTAATGAAGAGATTAGGGCTTGAGCCCAATTTCATAGGCGGAGGCAGAGTAAAGCAATTCAAGACTGATTCTGATTTGGGAAACTCAATTATCGGTAATTCTGATTATCTCGTCATAGAGGCATGTGAGTCAGATGGCTCAATTGTCAATTACATGCCTTATCACTCGATAACCCTGAACCTTGACATTGATCACCACCCATTAGAAGAAACCCTTGATATGTTCAGGTCATTTGTTAACAATACAAAGGAATTGGTCGTTATAAATAGCGATGATAGAAGGCTAAAAGAGTGCTTTTCCAATAAGGCAGTAACTTTTTCGATCCATGAAGACTCGGATTTCAAGGCTGAAAAGATAACCTATTCTAATTTTGGAAGTAATTTTTATGTTAATGGCATTCAAGTAAGTCTTACTATTCCCGGAAGATATAATATCTACAATGCACTCGCGTGCATTTCCCTCCTCAGTTCGTTAGAAATACCTATCTCTGACATTGCAGGGGTATTGCCTGAATTTAAAGGTATAGAGAGAAGATTTGATATCCATCTCAATAATAAAAGGCATCTTGTTATTGATGATTATGCCCACAACCCGCACAAGATCGAATCCTTAATGAAGACAGTAAGTGCCATGAAAAAAGAAGTCTGCTATATATTTCAGCCTCATGGTTTTCAGCCCACAAAGATGATGAAAAATGAATACATAGAAACATTCGCTGAAAATCTCAGGCATGGTGACCATCTTATCCTTCTGCCTATATATTATGCTGGAGGCACTGCCCCAAAGGATATTTCCAGCCATGACCTTGCAAAGGGAATAAAGATTAAAGGAAAGTCAGTTGAAGTCATAGAAGAAAGAAGCTTAATAATCAAGAGGTCTGATGAATGGAAAAACTATGTCATATTTGGTGCAAGGGATGAGACATTGTCTGCCCTTGCACATAAGATTGCTGAGTCACTAAAAGGTTATTGAAATACGGAATGCCTTCGCATAACTTCAATGGTCAATCGAATTTTTAAGTTTGACATTTGGCATACCACCCCTGACAGATTTAACGATTATTAAGCCAAAAAGGAAAAGCAGGGCTACAGACAAAACTGCAATCCTCTGGCTGCCGAATTCAGAAGAGAGGTAGCCAAATAAAAAGGGACCCATTATTGCTGATGATTTTCCGACAAATGCATATACACCGAAGTATTCTGCCTCCTCGCCATCCGGAATAAATTGTGAGTAAAATGCTCGCGAGGCAGACTGAACTGTGCCGAGTCCAAATCCTGCGATAGATGCAATCAAGAAAAAATGGTCCTTTGTCTGAACAAAAAATGCTAATAAGGTTACCATGCACCAAAGAGTCAGGGATATTATTACCACCTTCTTCGGACCAAGGTAGTCTGTAGGTCTTGCCATTAAAAGGGCGCCTATTAATGCCGTTGTCTGAACGACGAGGTACATTATAACCAACTCTTCAGCCCTAAACTGAAGGGTAGTTGCTGCAAATATGCTCGAAAAGACTATAACCGTGTTAACACCATCTTCGTATATCAGGTATGCAATCAGAAATTTCCTCTGTTCCCTATTTAACCAGATCCTTTTAAGCCTTTCTAATGTCTGATTAAATCCTGTTCTGGCTGCCGTTAAAATTCCTATCCCTCTCCTTTCATCCACTGGCAGAAATATAAATGCCGGCAGTGAAAATAAACCAAAAAATACCCCCACAACAGGCCATATTAAGTTTGTAAACCCTTTGTTTATAAGTAATAAAGCAATCATAAGAGAAATTATAGAGCCACCATATCCAGTCGCAAAGCCCCATGCAGAAACCCTTCCCAAATGAGTTTGCTTGGCAATCTCCGGCAGGAAAGAGTTATAAAATACCAGTCCTCCTTCCATTCCAATGTTTGCGATCGCTATAAGAAAAAAGCCCTCAACTACCATTCCTTTTTGAAGAAAATAAAAAGAGCAGGTAGCACAGATACATAATATTGTGTATGAAAGAAGCATCCTTTTTTTTATCCCTGCATAGTCCGCTATGCCACCCAATAAAGGCGAGCTAACAGCTACAATAGCCATACTGAATGATATAGCCCTTCCCCACCAGAGATCTCCAAGACCTGCTTCGTTACCAACGATTTGATTCACATAATAAACAGGGAATATGACAGAGGCTATAACTGCTGAATAGCTCGAGTTTGCAAAGTCAAAAAGACACCAGCTTATTATCTGCTTCTTTTTCATGATTCAAAATCAGTTGGGTTATAATAATACATGGATGCAATCAAAATCATCGAAAAATATTATGAGCCTGATTCAAAGGCATATTACTTCCTCATTCAGCATGGAAAACTTGTTGCAAAAAAGGCATTAGAAATCGCTGAGAGGGTCAAAGAATTAAATCCTGATTTAAAATTCATAAAAGAGGCCGCACTGCTTCATGACATAGGCATATTTATGACCTATGCACCAAAGATAGGTTGCTACGGTTTTCATCCATATATCTCCCATGGCTATTTGGGAAGAGAAATACTCGAAAAAGAGGGACTTATTGAACACGCCCTTGTTTGTGAGAGACATGTAGGGGTTGGACTCACAATAAGTGACGTAGAGAACAACGGATTTGCCTTGCCGAAGAGGGATATGCAACCAGTAACTTTAGAAGAAAAAATCATATGTTTTGCTGATAAGTTTTATTCTAAAGATGAAGACAGCCTCACATTAGAAAAGCCTTTATGGAAGGTGAGACAGATAGTTTCCAGATATGGTGAAGACAAATTAAGAATACTGGATGAGTGGATAAAATTTTTTAAAGAACCTTATTGACCTTATCTTAACGCCCTCTCAACCGTCTTTATTGCGCAGAACTCACCGCACATACTGCATACTTCATTCATTGCAGGAGGTACCTGCCCTCTCCACTCCCTCACCCTTTCAGGATTAAAGCTCAATGATGCCTGTCCTTCCCAATCAAGGTTTTTCCTGCACTGGGCCATCTTCTTATCTTTCTCTATTGCACCTGGAATCCCCTTTGCAATATCTGCTGCATGGGCTGCGATCTTAGATGCAATTACACCTTCTTTCACATCCTCGATATTGGGAAGCCTGATATGCTCTGCAGGTGTAACATAACAAAGGAAATCAGCACCAGCAGCACCTGCTATCGCGCCACCAATAGCTGCTGCAATGTGGTCATAACCCATCGCTATGTCAGTAACAAGTGGACCAAGGACATAAAATGGAGCGCCCTTGCAGATCTCCTTCTGCATCTTGATATTAAGCTCCACCTGATTCAATGGCACATGACCCGGTCCTTCAATAATCGTCTGCACCCCTTCAGAGAGTGCTATGTCTCTCAACTCTCCAAGGGTAATAAGCTCTTCGAGCTGGCTCCTGTCAGTTGCATCAGCAAGACAGCCGGGCCTGAAACCATCTCCAAGACTTAATGTCAGATCATATTTTTTTGCGATTTCAAGTAGCCTGTCATACTGCTCATAAAGTGGATTCTCTTTATTATTATATACCATCCATTCAAGGAGAAAGGCTCCTCCCCTGCTCACAACATCAAGGATCCTCCTGTCATTCCTTAACCTTTCTATTGCCTTCTGTGTAACACCGCAGTGAACGGTTATAAAATCAACACCATCTTCTGCGTGCTCCTCGATGACATTAAAAAGGTCATCAGCCGTCATCTTTGCAATATGTCCATGCCTTTCTACTGTCCTTACAATAGCTTCATAAATAGGCACTGTTCCGACAGCAATTGGAGATTTTTTTATAAGGGCATTTCTTAAGCCTTTGATGTCACCGCCTGTAGATAGGTCCATTACCGCATCAGCGCCATATTTGACAAGGACCTCCAGTTTTTGCATCTCGTCGTCATAAGAAATTCTATCTTTTGATGTGCCTATGTTTGCGTTTATCTTTGTCCTCAGACCCCTGCCGATACCAAGGGGAGTGATATCGTGAAGATTATTTCTTGTTATGACAGTTACACCCTCTACAATATCAGATGCAAGCCTTTCTGGAGATATGCCTTCTGCCGAGGCAACCGTTTTCATCTCATCTGTTATGATGCCCTTTTTAGCCTGTTGTATTCTTGTCATAATTTATCTCCTGATATTTTTAAATAATTAACTGCTGCACTTCTTACATCATTTTCGCCTAAAATACCGCTTATCAATGCGATACCATAAGCTCCAGCATTTATAACCTCTTTCGCATTATCCGGCTTTATGCCTCCAATCCCAAAAACAGGAATAGAAACCTTTTTTGTGACTATTTTCAATGATTCAACTCCAACAGGTTCTCCAAATCTTATCTTCGAAGGCGTTTTATATATTGGTCCAAATGTTATAAAATCAGCACCTTCCATTTCTGCTGCTAAAGCCTCGTCAAGATTATGTGTCGAAACACCAATCATCATTCTATTCCCAACAACCTTTTTTACAGCATAAACAGGCATACTTGTCTGCCCGAGATGCACACCATCAGCATTAACGCACATTGCAATATCAGCCCTGTCATTAATAAAGAGTCTTGCATTATATCTTGCTGTAAGCTCCCTCATTTTATATGCCATGTCAAGCAATTCCCTCACAGGCAAATCCTTTTCCCTCAATTGAATAGCCCTGACCCCTGCCTTGAGTGCATCTTCAACCGCAGTGAATAATGAATAGTCATCAGGAAATAATTTTCTATCAGTTATCAGATAAAGTTTAAAGTCCACCCCTTTATTCATGCTCTTTACAACATTCCCTCTAATGGACTGCTTGCAGTTGCATAGAGCTTCTTCGGTATTCGCCCTGCCTTATAAGCAAGCCTCCCTGCAATTACGGCATGTTTCATTGCCTCTGCCATTGCTATCGGATTCTTAGCACCTGCAACAGCAGTATTGATCAAAACAGCATCACATCCGAGTTCCATTGCAATGGTTGCATCAGATGCAGTCCCAACTCCTGCATCCACTATTACTGGCACCTTTGCTGCCTCGAGAATGATCTTTATGTTATATGGATTCCTTATTCCAAGCCCCGAGCCTATAGGCGCACCGAGAGGCATGACAGCTGCAGCACCTGCGTCCTCAAGCCTTTTAGCCATAATTGGATCGTCATTCGTATATGGAAAGACGATAAATCCCTCCTTTGCCAGTATCTCTGTTGCCTTCAGGAGTCCTATAACATCTGGAAACAATGTCTTTTCATCTCCTATAACCTCAAGCTTTATCATGTCAGATACCCCTGCCTCTCTTGCTAAACGAGAATATCTCAATGCGTCTTCAACCGTATAACACCCAGCAGTATTTGGAAGTATCTTGTATTTCTTCGGGTCTATGTAATCAAGAAGATTTTCGGATTTCCTATCTGTTATATTGACCCTTCTTACAGCCACTGTCACCACATCCGCTCCTGATGCCTCCACTGCCCGTGCAGTCTCCTCAAAGTCCTTATACTTACCGGTTCCGATCCATAATCTTGATTTAAACTCAATTCCTCTGATTATTAGTTTATCTTCCATCTTATCCTCCAATCAGAAATTCTAAGCATCCTCCACCGACAAAATAGACTATCTCTACATTGTCTCCATCTTTAAGTCTATAATTTTCAAACTCTGCCCTTTTAATTATCCTGAGATTTACCTCAACAGCAACCCGTTCAGGAATAATATCCAACTCCTTCAGCAACTGAAGGATGGTCTCGCTCTTCGTCTCCATGTGTTCACCATTAACCTTAATCCTCATTTCAACCAAAACAAAAATCCTCTATCCCTGAGTGGAATAGAGGATTTGATTTTATCTCTAAAATTCCCGTTCCCTACGCCGGTATTACCCGGATCAGGTTCGTGGGGTCTCCAATTGGACTCTCAGGCTATTAAGCCTCCCCCAGGGATAATTAATCTTAAAGCATAAAAGAAATGATTGTCAATCAGAGAATTCATAACCATAGCAACCTGAATTTAATAATGAAATTTTTTCTCATATCCCCTCGGTGTAATCATATAGCCATTCCACACACATGTCATGGAATTACCTATAATTACAGTCGTTTGCATGTCTATATCATAATTAAGCATGTCCATGAGATTGGTTATGACTATCCTTTCATCCTCTCGCATTGCACCCCTCACTATTCCAACGGGTGTTTCAGGGTCTCTATGTCTCAGGAATATATCCCTTGCCCTGCTAATGTGTTCCTGCCTTCCGCTGCTCTTAGGATTATAAATGACAGTTACGAAATCCGCCATAGCCGCAGCAATGAGCCTCTTCTCTATCAATTCCCATGGAGTAAGCCTGTCTGAAAGGCTTATTACTGCGAAATCATGCATGAGCGGTGCTCCAAGCCTTGCTGCACAGGCATTAAGGGCAGATATGCCAGGGATGACCTCAACGGAAAGCTCAGTAGCTCGGAAGTCCGGTAGTTCGGAAATTAGCGTTTCTGCACTCCTTCTCTTCTGCTCTTCCGCCCTGAGCATCTCAAATACCAGCCCTGCCATTGCATATATTCCAGGGTCTCCACCGCTTATAACAGAAACGGTTTTACCTGACAGTGCAAGCTCCACTGCCTTTTTACACCTCTCAATCTCCTGTGTCATGCCAGTGGATATAACCTCTTTATCCCTGATCAAATCCTTAATCAAATCGAGGTAAGTTCCATATCCAACAATGACATCTGACCTTCTTATGGCTTCCTGTGCATATGGGGTTATGTGATTAATATCACCAGGACCTGTGCCAACAATGTAAAGCACTGCAGTGATGGAGCGCTGTGATGGAGCAACCAATTCAGCAACTGCGACCGTCACATTTCCGATTTTCTGCTTCGGAACAAGCAACTCCGAAGCGCCTGATGCAAGGAGGGCCGCAGGCTCTGAAACAGCATAGGCGCCAGTTGCATCAAATACAGCCTCTGATTTAGCTATGCCTTCAACCGAGTTTAGTTCTTCAGCCTTAAGGCAGGTAATTGTAAATCCATAACCCTCGGCGAATTTGATCAGGCCGTCTTCTTTACACTTTATGTCAATAGTTGCGAGAGAGTGAATGGACAGAAATGATAGATTATTATTTTTAAGTACCGCCTTGACTGCTCCTTCTATCTCCTCTTCTGATGTGCCACTGTTACATCCTATGCCAACAATAAGATTTTTAGGCCGAAGATAAAGCTGTCCTTTTACACGACATGAGCCTGTCAAGCATTCTGCTGGTTGAGATTCTTTTAAATAAATATCTTCTTTATTTGTTATGATTGCATCTGCAAATCTCGGTTCACCAACCCTGAGAAAATCATCAGGCAGGGATACCTCAGTTTCTGAATATAAGCGTAATGCACCATTGTTAATATATCTCGTAGCTACGGCAGGTATATCCTCCCAGTTTTCTATGACGAAACCATTTTCTGCTGCCCATGTATCTATGGGTGTCAACCCATTCACATCCGATGCAGTGGTTATAACTGCCTCACCCTTTAAGGCCTCTGCTATCCTTTTTGCGGTGCTGTTTGCCCCTCCAAGATGTCCGCTTAAAAGGCTTATGACATATTTCCCTTGTTCATCAAGAACAACAACTGCAGGGTCTGTCCTTTTGTCTTTTATAAGAGGTGCAATAGTCCTGACAACGATTCCTGCTGCCATAATGAAGATGAGACTCCTGCATTCATTCCACATATCATAAACTGCCTCTGATTTAAACTTCATTATCCTTGCATCAGGATATATTTCCTCAAGCCTTTTTGCTATTGTCAGTCCATTGCCTGTTATATAAAATATGACTGTCTTATCCTTCCTGAATTTTGACTCTTGATTATGAACTACTGTATTAACTCCTGTACCCATGTCGAAAGTCCCTGTCATACAGCTTTGATCTCTTGCCGAGCGAGGTCTCAGATGCCCTGAGGGCATCTCCCACATAAATCAGTGCTGTCTTCTTTATACCTGCATTTCTAACGAGCAGGTCAAGGTCTTTAAGCTCTCCCCTAATCACCCTCTGTTCAGGCCATGTAGCCTTTTCGATTATTGCAACCGGGGTATCCTCTGGATAACCCTCAAGGAGTTCGGACTTTACCTTATCAACCATAGCGATGCTAAGAAATATCACCATCGTTGTCCTGTGTCTTGCGAGCTCACTTAATTTTTCAGTTTCAGGGACAGGTGTCCTGCCCTCAAGCCGCGTGAATATCACTGTCTGGCTAATATCTGGTACTGTTAGTTCCTGACCAAGTATGGCAGCGCCTGCCACTGCTGATGATACGCCTGGAATGACTTCATATTCAATATTTAATTCCCTCAGTCGCTCTATCTGCTCTGATATGGCGCTGTAAAATGATGTATCGCCTGTATGGAGCCTGACAACTGTTTTACCAGCATCAATCGCCCTCATGATAACATCTATAATCTCATCGAGCGCCATCATGGCAGAATCATAAACCTCAGCCCTTATCCCGTCAAGAAGGACTGGATTAACAAGGCTACCTGCATAGATAACTACATCAGCACTATCAAGCAATCTTCTGCCTTTGATGGTTATTAATTCCGGGTCTCCAGGTCCTGCACCTATGAAATATACCTTACTCATTTCTTAATTATCACCACCGAAAAATAGTTGAGGTCGTCTTTCTTGATGTCCGTTAAATTTTTGAATATCTTTTCATCATCCATACCTGCCTGTGAGACATAAACTGCACTATTTGTTAAGTTCATTTCATTAAGAATAGTAAGAATCCTATCAAAGACCCTGTGAACCTTCATGAGAACGATGGTGTCAAACCTCTCCAGAGTCTCTTTTATGTTATCAGTGTAGGTTGCAGGCAGGATAGCGATTTTTTCATCAGCAAGGCTTAAGGACAGGTTTGCCCTTGCTGCTGCTGCATTTATGGATGACACGCCCGGAATTACTTCTATGTTGAGTTCAGGATTGAGCTCAAGGAGTTTGTCGTATAAATAGAAGAATGTGCTATAGATTGTTGGATCTCCTATGGTTATGAAAGCTGTATTAATTCCCTTATTTAATCTGCTACAAACCGCTTCGATTGTCTCCTGCCATCTGGTGTCGAGCATGCAATTGTCATGAGGCAGTTGATTTTCTGTGGTCTGTTTTCTGCTTTCTGTCTTCTGTCCTCTTGTTTTTCTCATGGGGAAGTGGGCTTCGATAATCTCTTTGCCATCAAGATTCAATGCCTTCTGTACAATGGATAATGCAAGGCTGCTGCCTTCTTCTCTTCCTTTTGGGACGCAGATGCATTGCACCTCTTTAAGGATTCTCACTGCTTTTAATGTCAACAGTTCAGGGTCTCCAGGACCGACTCCTATAACATAAAGTTTTCCTGTCATCTTTCACCTGTGATTATGAATATTGGATTCAGTGCGCCCATGTGTTTTTTGCCAGCAATTGTTTTTGCCCTTGATACTGATATTTCTGAGATTGCAACATTGAATCCATGATTTTCAAAACACTGTATAGCATCAGTCATGGTCTCGATTGTTGAGGCATTTACAACAATTAGCTTAACCTTAGTTTTAATGGCATAATCCATTATCTCCTTTAACCTTTTGCCGCTTCCTCCTATAAAGACCCTTTCAGGCAGGGGAAGACCATTTAACACATCAGGCGCCTCTCCTTCTACAATCTCGATATTCGGTGCATTGAGCCTCTCCTTATTTTCCCTGATATAATTAATTTGTTCCCTCTCTTTTTCGACAGCAAAGACCTTTAATCCCGGACATACCCTTGCAGCCTCTATTGATACAGAACCCGAGCCTGCGCCAATATCCCATAATACGCCTTTTTGAGGAAGCCTTAATTTATGTATAACCACTGCCCTTACCTCATCCTTTGTTATCAATCCCTTTGAATGTGTAATCTCATCTTCTTTAAGCCCAAATACAATATCTGTCCTCTGTATTCTATCATCTGACCTCTGAATGATCACAACATTCGGTTCTGAAAACGTCATTCCTTCAATCTCTTCAGGCGAGCCTTCTGTAATTTTCTCATCTTGGTAACCCAGTCTTTCGCAGACATACATAACAGGCAATAGGCTATGGGCAATAGGCGATAGGTTAAGGACTCTGGCTATCTCTGATGGGTTGTTTTCCATGTCTGTGAGAATTGCGATTTTATTATATCTCTGAAGAAGAAAAGGGATATCCCTTATTTCATATGGAAGCCTTCTTCTCTTTTCAGGGTCTGGACCTCCATGAAGGCTCATTAAAAATGCATCATCCCATGGCTCTTTTATCCTCGAAAATGCTATCTGAATGCTCGATAAGTCTGGCAGTATCTCAACCATATCTTTCCCAAATTCTTTTACAGCCCTCCTTCCTATCCCGAAAAACATGGGGTCTCCAGATGCAAGTAGGACTATAGCCCGAAAGCCAGAAGGCTCTGAATTTCTGAAGTCTTTTAGTTCCGCACCTCTGTTTTTCTGCACTTCTGCTCGAATAAATTCAATCGTCTCATTTACATTGTTTATTACCATTATCCTGTCTTTAACAGCCTCAAACTCTTCATATCCCTTAAAGACCTCAAAAAGCCTGTTTGAGGCAAGGATAACCCCGGAATTATAAATAATCGAGGATGCCCTTTTATCGAGTGGTTTATAGCCGATGCCTATGACATAGAGTTTATTGCCCATTATTGTCCCGGGTCCTCAGAATATATGTCTCCATTATCCAGCCGTTGTTCTTTTTTGCCTCATTCCTTGTCCTTATAATCTCATCGATTACTTCCTTTAATCTGCCGGAAATGAGAATCTCTTCTCCTGTTCCGAGATAACCACCCCAGTAAATATGGAGGTCTGCATCCGTAAAGTTTCTGTAAGTTTGATAATTATCCAGCAGCACCACAGTGTTTTTAACATCGTCAGAAGCGAGCTCTTTCAGCCTCCTGCCGGTAGTGATAAGGATACTCTCTCCAATGAAATTCAGGGGAATCTTATGCCTTGCTGTCAATACCTGCATGCTTGTTATTCCCGGTATAACTTCAAATTCGAAATCCACCCATCCTTCTTTAAGGATATAATTGAGTATCTCTATATGGCCGTCATAAAGGGAAGGATCGCCCCAGATGAGAATGGCGCCTGTTTCACCATCGGCTATCTCCTGTTTTATCAAGCTGGATATAATCTCTGCCTTTTGTTTTCTCCATGAGGCGACCCTTTCTTTATAGACCTCTAATTCCCTGCCTCCTTTTTTTCTTTCAGGAATCTTTACTGTCATGACCCTGTATCTTCCATCAGGCAGATACCTTTGTAATATCTCCTTCCTGAGTTTAACAAGGTCTTCGTTTTTTTCAGACTCCTTCTCAAGAATAAAAAAGACATTTACCTTTTTAAATGCATTTACAGCCTGAATCGTGAGATGTTCAGGGTTGCCGGTACCTATGCCGATAAGATATATTTTTTTCATATTATCCCCTTTTTGTCGGTTTATTACCCAAATTGAGCGAAATGTATGTCAGGCATGGCGAAAAGACTTTAAACCACGCACTTGTAGAAACATTTATCTTGTATCCTTCATCTACTACATTAGATACTTGCCAGATGATGCATTCTACTACATTAGATACTTGCCAGATGATGCATTTATTATCTCTCATATACACTTGAAACAGCACTTTGAGGGACTCTGTCCCTCAAACTCCCTTCACGGGAAACGGAACACGGTTCACGAAATCAGGGCTTTAAAGGGACAAAGTCCCTTTGAGGGACTCTGTCCCTCATACTCCCTATAAAATTTAACCCTAGTTTTTATGAGGGTTTTAAAGGGACAAAGTCCCTTTAAGTCTTTGAGTCGTGCCTGACATACATTATCAATTAATTAGTGTTCAATGCCCCGTCTCGCCTTTACGCCCTTTTTGTAGTAATGCTTTATTTCCTTCATTTCTGTAACAAGGTCTGCCCTTTCGATAATTCTCTGGTCAGCGTAACGGCCTGTAAGTATGAGTTCCACATTTACAGGCTTCTTTTCCATCAAATCAAGAAGTTCATCCACGCTTAACAGATCGTAATGTGTTGCAATATTTATCTCATCTAAAATAACCAAATCATAGACCCTTGATGCAATTATGTCTCTTACCTCTTCAAATCCTTTTCTTACTGCCTCTTTTTCTGTTCTGGTATGCCTTCCACCCTTTATAAATCCTGTTCCATATTGTTTGACGGTAATAAGGTCACTGAACCTCTCCAGTGCCCTGTGCTCGCTTGTTCTCCTTTTTTTAATAAATTGTGCAATGAATACCCTGAACCCTGCGCCTGCTGCCCTCAATGCTAGACCAATGGCTGCAGTAGTCTTACCTTTACTGTTTCCTGTATAAACCTGTATATAACCTTTACGCATATAACTTTGCTATCTCCCGTCTTGCCTCGCCGATGGTGAGGGGGATCCTTTCAAATGGTATATTATCCTCATGTTTTAGCCTGTAAATTAGTTCTGCAATCTGTGGTAGTCTGAGTTTGACATTTGACATATCCTCAGGCGCTGTAAATACATCCTCTGGTTTACCTCCCCTTGCAATACGCCCCCTGCTTAAAATATAAAGCCTGTCAAGGAATAATGGGACGAGGTCAACGCTATGCGTTGCCATAACAATGGTAACATTATTCTCCTTGTTCAGTTTTGTAAGGAGATTCATCATTTTATACTCACCCATTGGATCCAATCCTGCAGTAGGTTCATCAAGGAGCAGTATCTCATGACCCATGGCAAGAAGCCCTGCAATGCACACCCTTTTCTTCTGCCCGAAACTCAGATTATGAATGGACTTCTTCGCATACACCTCCATCTCCACGAGTTTAAGGGCATCATTAACCCTCCTTGCGACCTCGTTCTCAGAGAACCCCATATTTATAGGACCAAATGCCACATCCTCAAATACTGTTGCAGCAAAAAGCTGGTCGTCAGGGTTCTGGAATATAAGACCAACCTTCTGATATATCTCCTTAGGCGAGAGTTTTTTAATATTTATGCCATCAAGGATTACGCTTCCTTCAAAATCCTTGAGCAGACCGTCCATTGTCTTTAATAATGTTGTTTTCCCCGAACCGTTTGAGCCCAGTATGCCGACGAATTCTCCCCTTTTAACATCGAGGTTTATATCAGACAGGGCTGTTGTACCATCAGGATATTTAAATGAATTAATATTTACAGACAGTCTTATATCTGATTTCTGTTTTCTGTCATCTGTCATCTGTTTTATATTTTCCATATAATCCCTATTGCTGTTATGAATAGCGCCGAGACAATAACCTCAGCCGGTTTGAAGGGCTTGTGCTTTAACATAGGCATATTGCCATCATAGCCCCTCTGTATCATTGATACGGTAATATTGTGGCTATGCTCAAATGCCTTGAGCATCAGGGATCCGGCGAGGGCGCCAAATGATCCGAGTCCGCGCCTTATATTCGAATAGCCGAGCCGGTTTTTCTGTGCATTATAAATGACCATTGCATCCTCAAAGAGGACAAAGATATATCTATACGCAAACATCAATATCTCTATAAAACCTTTTGGAACCCTCAGCCATGAAAGTCCTGCAATAAATTCCGTAAAAGGCGTTGAAAATCCCATTACTGCAACGATGGAGACAGCACCAAGTATCCTGAATGCAATCATCAATCCTTCCATGAGCCCGTCTCTATATCCTGTTAAAGTGAGTAGTGAGAAGTGAGACGAGGGAATCGAGATTGAAAAAAGCACATCCTTTCCTGAAAAGAATAATTTCAGGAGGATTATTATCGATGCAATGAAGACAGGCTCTAAAAACCTCACAAGAAAGACCTTCAAAGGTATCTTCATCAATGTACAGAGCAAAAAACATAGAAAGAGTACAAGCAATGGAAGGGCAAAGCCCTTATAGCTCAAGACCATTACAAGAATGGCAAGGCTGACAAGGAGCTTTACCCTTGCATCGATCTTTGAGAGCATATGTTCTTTCTTAAAATATTCAGAAAATAGTTCCATGCCCTATTTGTTTCCTGTAGTCTGTATTCTGACTTCTGGCTTCTGACTTCTGACCTCTGTCAATGTCCTCCAATAATATCCTGCTACAAATCCTCCTGCTGCACCTGCGAGGAGAAAGACAAAGAGGAGAAGGTCTCCCTGATCTGTGTTTATCAATGGTTCTTTTGCCTCCCTCCCATGTTCCTTTGCGAACTTCTCTACTACTGATTCATCAACGCCTGACCATTTGTCAGAGGCAAAAACAACGGTGAATAGCGAACAGTGAATAGAAAGCAGTAAGAAAACAATCAAGAAAATCTTAAATCTCATGCTGTCACCTCCTCTGGCTTAAGGACACTCATCTTTACAAGAAGGTCCGGACGCTTTTTATAAAGCAGTACAACCATTCCTGCCGTCATTGCACCCTCAAGGATTCCGAGTGGTAACTGTGTTGGTATAAATGCAACGAGTATCTTCCAGAAAAGCGGCATGAATGGAGAGTCTCCCCTTATGCCTGAAGCGAGCTCAACCGATGTGGTGAAGTATGTTGCCCAATCTGCGAACAATCCTGCCATGAATCCAGAGACTGCCATATTTATTTTCATTGAGCGCAATGCCCTGAAGGTCAAAAAACCTGCAAAGGAGCCCATCACGCCCATGGATACTATATCTGCGCCCCATGTACTTAAACCTCCATGTGCAAGGAAAAGTGCCTGAATCAGGAGGGCTACTGCCGTAATCAGTATGCTTATTGCCGGTCCTACAAGTATACCCGATATTCCTGTGCCGCAAGGGTGCGAGCATGTGCCTGCGGTCGGCACCGGTATGGGCATGCACGAGATGATAAAAACGACTGCAGCCATAAGCCCCACAAGAGGTTTGAATGACAGGTCAATTGAAGATTGTTTCTTTAGTTTATACAATCCCCATGCCACAAAGGGTGCTGCAACAACTGACCAGAACAATGCCCAGTTAAATGGCAATATACCCTCTGAAATGTGCATTGCGTGCGCATCAGAGACACTAAAGAGTGAATAGTGGATAGTGAGTAGTGATAAAAAAATTTGAAATTTGAACTTCGAGATTTGAGATTTCATAATCCCTCCTTTGACATTTTTAATAATGCATTTATAATTGCTACTGCCACCGGCGTGCCACCCTTTCTGCTTAAATTTGTTATGAACGGAAATCTTTGTGATGCAAGCAGTGCCTTTGACTCCAGTGCCCTGACAAAACCGACAGGGACACCGACCACTAAAATCTGAGATCTCGGAACTAAGATTTCAGATTTGGAGCCGAGTATTTCAATTATCTTCAGAAGGGCTGTTGGAGCATTTCCTACAGCAACTATGCCGATATTATTATCTTCACCAAAGGCTTTTTCGACAGCAATTTCTGAACGGGTTTTGCCTGTCTTTCTCGAAAGCATTACAACATCCTCATCATTTATATTGCAGATAACCCTGCCGCCATATGGCTCAAGCCATCTCTTGATAATTCCAGTTTTTACCATCTCGACATCAGTGAGGATGTCCCTGCCTGCCCTTATCGCATCTATCCCTGTCCTTATTGCATCTGGATGAAAGAGGAGGGTGTTTTTGAATTCAAAGTCTGCTGTTGCATGAATCACCCTCTTTACAATAGGTAATTGCTCAGGAGGTATATCGCTCAAATCCACTTCTTCAGAAATTATCTCAAGGCTTCTCTTCTCGATATCCTGAGGTTGCATACCGCTTGCTGCATGTATCCTTTCCATTATTACATGTACTAATTTTTCATGGACGCCGAGTGGTTCTGTGTAAATGAATTCCCTGTCAGGATACATAACCCGTGCCTCTTTGATTATCTCTGGAATATCTTTTGTCACATGTATGCCACTACTTAAAAAGTAGGGATGGATGATTATCCTTCTGGCACCACTCATAACACATTCCCTGATTGCATCAGAAATTCCTGGTTCTGAAAATTGAAGGTATGCGACTTTTACGCATTCACCATTACAATCAGGATGGATCGCACTGTGCAGGAGCCTGCCTGCAATTTCTATATTATTTGCGTCTTTTTTAGGGCTTCCATGCCCTATGAGAATTATGTTTTCCATCTGCACTCCTTTATAAAATTTATAAAATTCTTTGCAATAATATTGCTGCTGCCAAAATGTGTGTGAATATAGCTTGCAAGGACATTCTTAAACCTATAACCTGATGCCTCAACTGATTCACCCTGATTGTTCCTGACAGAATAGACTTTATCTGTAAAAGCCACATTTTTCGCACTGCTACACTGCCAAATTGAACCCTCCTTTATCTCGGAATAGTGAAACTCATGTCCCTTTATATTGTCACCTTTACGACCAAGTATACAATCTTCGTTAAGCTGAACACTTCTATAACCGAGTCGGGATGTCCCCTTTTTCATTATTGTCTCAAAGGGGATTATACCAGCCAGTTTAAAGAAGTTACCATCAAGATCATAGATTCCCTGTGATAGATACATCAATCCACCACATTCTGCATATATTGGCATTCCTGAGTCAGCCCGGTTATAAATGGCATCAAGCATGGCTTTATTTTTTGACAATTCGAAGGCATAAAGCTCTGGATAGCCGCCACCAATGTATATGGCATCAATATTTTCTGGTAACTTAGAATCATACAATGGGCTGAATGTAATCAACTCAGCACCTGCCTCTTTCAATAAATCAAGATTGTCTTCATAATAAAAGCAGAATGCCCTGTCATATGCAATGCCGATCTTTATAGAAGGGGTCTGATGACCATGAATTTGAGGATTTACGTTTGACTCAGGCTTTTGATCCAGACTCCTGAACCTTAATATTTCCTCAATATTCACATGCTTAAGAATTGCATCGGCAAGTCTCTCAATATCATCTTCTGCAATTGGATTTTCCTCTGCAACGACTAATCCAAGATGCCTGTGAGGGATCTGGAATTTCAAATCCCTCGGTAAATAGCCCATGACAGGTATGTCTTTTACTGCGGCTATTAATCGCTCATAATGTCTTTCTGAAGCAACACGGTTGAAAATAACACCGGCTATCAGCCCGTAAGTTCTGAAGTTATAAGGTTCAGAAGCAACGGCTTCCGCTCTTCTGCTTTTTTGCACCTCTGCACCATATTCCAGAAAGCCTTTCACAACTGCCCCTGCACTCTCTGCCATACCATAGGCATCAACAATGAGGACAACAGGCAGATTAAGCACCTCTGCCAGTTTCGCTGTGCTTAAGTCTCCGTCATAGAGACCCATAACTCCCTCAATAATGGATATATCAACACCAGTAGAATGTTTGTAAAAACATGCCTTAACATAGTCCTCACCACACATCCATAAATCGAGGTTTCTCGAAGGTCTGCCAGTAATCATTTTATGAAGGCCTGTGTCTATGAAGTCAGGTCCTGCCTTGAATGATTGAACAGTCAGTCCAATTTTTTTCAGGGCTGCAAGCATCCCTAAGGTTATTGTTGTCTTACCGCAACCGCTGTATGTGCCTGCTATTATTACCCCCTGCATATGTATGCAAGCTCCTTAAGCAGTTTCATGTTTTCCCTGTTTGATTTTACTGCTATTCTCATATATGAGCTATCGAGACCCATAAAATTAGAACAGTCCCTTATCATTATTCCGATATTCTTGAGTGCTGAAATTATCTCCTGTGCATTTTCGTGCCTTACTAAATAAAAATTTACCGGTGATGGAAAATAAGTTATGCCCAGTAGTTTAAAGCCGTCTTCAATGACCTTTTTCTCGTTTTTCATAATCCTGAATGTCTGGCATTTATATCCAGCATCATTCAATGCGGTAATCCCTGCTATCTGTGCAATGGTATTTACTGTCCATGGTTCTTTATGTCTTTTAATGTGGTCAAGGAGATTCAGTGGAAATACGCCATAACCGATCCTTATACCTGAAAGGGCATAGAATTTTGTCATTGACCTAAGCACAATAAGATATGGATTATTCTGAACCTCTCCAACCACAGACTCTTCTGGCACAAAGTCTATGAATGCCTCATCAACAACGAGATAACACTTAAGAGTTTTTGCAGCATCTGCAATCTTCAACACATCCTCTTTTTTCATCAGTCTGCCTGTAGGGTTGTTGGGGTTACAAAGGAATGCCATATCTACAGATGTGGAAAGTGCCGATCTGTATGTTGCTGATGGATCATTTCCTGACATTGCAGCAATGAACTTATCAGGATCTATTTCGAATGTGTCCTTCTCCCAGAGGACAAAATACGAAATTTTCCCCTTAATATCCTTTTCAGGGTGTATGCACCTGAATGCCCGCTCATATTCTGAAAAAGTCGGCATAGGTATGAGAACCTTCTCTGGTCTTAAAGCCCTGACTGTTAGATATATAAGCTCTGTACTTCCATTACCGCAGATAATAGAATCAGGTTCAACATCGAGATGTCTTGCAATCTCCTGTCTCAGCAGCCCTGTGTCAGGGTCAGGATAGTGGCAGAGGAATCTAATATTTTCCTTGATCCATTTTATTACACTTTCAGGCGCACCGAGGGGATTTATTGATGCACTGAAATCCATTACATCCTCTATCCTGAAATTCCTCTCCTGTGCAAACCTGTATATATTACCGCCATGAGGCTCTAAATCCATTTTCACTCTGTTCATATCATGACCCTTATGTAAAGGATAATTGTAGCAATAATTGCCCCAATCACAGATGATAGTCTAATCAGAGCCATTGCCTTCTCAGAGGCAGACAGATAATCCCCTGTCTTTTCAATCCCTATATAGGGCTTCTGAACCAGCACACCGTTGTATGTTGATGGACCACCTAACCTTACACCCAATGCACCTGCGATAGCAGCCTCTGGAATGCCTGCATTCGGGCTTGGGTGCTTTCTCCCATCATTAATCATGGTCTTCAGTGCACAATTAGCTGTATTAAATGAACGGGAAACTATGAAGGATGCAACAACAATCAATATGCCGCTGATTCGTGCAGGTATATAATTGGCAATATCGTCGAGCCTTGCTGCTGCCCATCCAAAGTCTCTATACTTATCATTTTTATAGCCGACCATGGAATCGAGGGTGTTTATTGCCTTATAAGCCATTGCAAATGGTAGCCCTCCTATTGCGAGATAAAAAAGTGGTGCTATTACTCCGTCTGAAAGGTTTTCCGATAATGTCTCTATAGTTGCCTTCAGTATCCCTTTTTCAGAAAGCCCCTTCGTATCGCGACCAACAATCATCGAAAGATTTTCTCTTGCAGAAGATATATCATTAAACTTAATAGATTTAATCACAACCCATGCTGAATCTATTAATTCCCTCACAGCAACAGTGGTTGATACGAGGTAGATAAGCAGGATATAGGAAGTAAGAAGTAAGAAGTTAGAAGATCCAAAATAATTCGATAAAATGTGAACTATAAACAATGTAATTAAAAAAGTGGGAAGGACAATTGTAATTACGAGAATAATGCCTTTGAGCCTGTCTGTTACTTCTGACTTCTGACTTCTGACTTCTGACCTTCTCAACAATCCCTCTGTCCTGACAATGGCATGCCCCATAATCCTTACTGGATGTGGCAGCCATCGCGGGTCACCAATAGCAATATCCAGCAGGAATGCCATTATTAATACAATAGGATGAATGCTGAAAACTGAATGCTTTTCTATCATATCTTTAAAAGCCTCTTTATAAAATCCATGTCCATGTTTTCCCTTACAACACTGGCGAGGTTATTGATTGCACTGTCCTTGATCTCTGAGTAACTCACTGTAAAATCTAAAGGGGCAAGGTTCTTCTTTCTCCTTGCAGTATTTATAATCGCCCTCCTGAATAGGTCATTATCGAATATCCCGTGCAGATATGTACCCCAGCAGTTGTTATTAATAGAGCCATCAAAAACATCCGTGATGTGTGATGCGTGGTGCGTGATGCGTGAGAGCCTAAACAGACCAATATCTCCATTACTTCTTCCCATATGTATTTCGTAACCTTTGAGCTTTTCACCACTACTTCTATAATCAAATGCTCCTTTAACAAGTTCAGCCTCTGTCTGGCATGTTACCTTTGTCATCTCAAACACAGTCTCTATATCTAAAAGCCCGATGCCATCAACCTCCCTGCAAATGCCTTCTACACAATGCGGGTCATAAATCCTTTTACCGAGCATCTGGTATCCGCCACATATGCCAATAATCTGGACCCCCTTTGCATAAGCCCTCCTGATACTTTCGTCAAGATGACTTTCTCTGAGAGATTGCAAATCCTTCACTGTATTCTTGGTTCCGGGGATTATCACAATATCAGCATTTTCTATCTCAGCAGGATTATTTGAGTACAAAAGCTCCACATCAGGCTCGTATAAAAGAGGGTCAAAGTCTGTGAAGTTTGAGATGTACTGCAGTCTTACTATTACGACTTTTATCCGTTCGAACTGTTTGAACTGTTCGAACCGTTTAAAATGTTTAAGAGATAACCCATCCTCCTCAGGCAATCCTATGTTTCTTATATATGGCAGCACACCTATAACAGGCCTTCCTGTCTTTTCTTTTATCATATCGAGACCTGGCTTGAGGATATCCATATCCCCCCTGAATTTATTGATAATGAATGCCTTTATATAATCTGCATCGCATTTAAAACTGTTCAAGCTGTTTAAACAGTTCGAACTGCTCAAACTGTTTGAACCATCTTTTAATAGTTCAATCGTTCCATAAAGTGATGCAAAGACACCTCCCCTGTCTATGTCTCCAACCAGAATCACCGGCGCCCCTGCATGTCTTGCCATGGACATGTTCACTATATCCACATCCATAAGGTTTATCTCTGCCGGACTTCCAGCACCCTCCATGATTATAATTTCGTGTCTATTGGAAAGCCTTTCAAAGGACTCTTTTACAGCAGCCCATGCAGTTTTTTTGAAGGCATAATACTCCTTTGCCTTCATTGTTGAATGCACCTTCCCATGGATAATCACCTGAGAGCCCATATCCCCTGATGCCTTAAGCAGTACAGGATTCATATCGATTGTGGGCTCAATCCTTGCTGCCTCTGCCTGAAGCGCCTGAGCCCTGCCAATCTCTCCTCCATCAATCGTAATATATGAGTTGAGTGCCATATTCTGTGCCTTGAAAGGTGCAACAGAGATACCTTCATCCCTGAAGATGCGGCATAAGGCCGTAACAATAAGGCTCTTGCCAGCACCTGAGCCTGTACCCTGAATCATCAATGACCTTGCCATTATACTATCGCCCTTCCATTAATCAGTTTTACGACAGGGTAATTATCCCAGAATTCGATTATATTTATGCAGGCTGTATCCTGCTCGATCCTGAATATATTTTCAAGGGGTATGCCGAGGAAATGGCAAAGCATTACCCTGTTTACACCACCATGTGCTACCACTGCAATTGTCTCTTCACTATGATTGGAGAGTATCTCCTCAATCACCTTCACAACCCTATCCCTTAC
>FWWM01001293.1_pt1 | contig 76395 bp, 74 predicted proteins | sample 2228351 | NCBI WGS metagenome assembly FWWM01 (sample SAMEA103939774, study PRJEB20133) | metagenome | reverse complement strand
CACAGATTCGCTTGAGGTGGCAGGATATTTCAGTTGACCACGATGAAAATGGTAAGCCGTTCTTCCGTTTCAGCGACAAAGCGCATTTAACGTTGATTGAGCGAGGAAAGGACCCGGCATTTCACAGGTTCCATTTGACGATCACGCATGGGAGGGAATACGCGATCGTGGTTGTGGTGTGCGAGGAGAGGACCTAGTGGGGCGGAAGCGCGACAAGTTGGTAGGACGCTTGAACAACTTATAATATTCCTGAACTTAGACCTTGGAGATTGATATGGAGAATTTTCCACTAAATCAGCTCTTAGAATTCCTTCAGGAAGTGAAAGACAGAGGACGAGACCAGTTTCTCGACGAGGCCGCTACAAAACAAGGGATTATACTTCCGGTTCTCGCCATTCTCGGCTGGAAGGTGTTTGACACGCGGGAGGTCGCTCCTGAATACTCCAGAGGGAAGGGCCGCGTGGACTACGCGCTCATTTTGGGAACAAAACCCGCTGTGCTCGTTGAGGTCAAGAGGGCCGGCGAAGAACTTGCCAACCATCAAGAGCAGCTGACTTCATACGCCTTTCAGGAAGGGGTCGGCATAGCGGTTCTCACGGACGGTTTCATTTGGGAGTTCTACCTACCGTTACTTCCAGGGAGATGGTCCGAAAGAAAAGTCGTTGCTATTGATTTCCACGGACAAGAGATGGACCAGGCTACGGATAGACTGTGTCGGCTCCTCTTCAGGGACTCCGTTGAAACGGGGGAAGCCGAGAAGTTCGCCCGCGATTTGCATGAGAAGCGCGAACGTCAGAAGAGAATTGAAGAAGCGCTTCCAAATGTTTGGAAAAGACTGGTCGAGGGCCCAGGCGAAAAGCTAGTAGAATTGTTGGCAGAAGAAACTGAATCAGCGTGTGGCTTCAGGCCGGAAAGTGAGATAGTTGTGAAGTTCCTCCGAGATGTGAAGGAAGTCGTTCAGTCACGCCCGACAGTAATGCGACCGGATACCACTCCTCCACGGATAATACCGACCAGGCTGAGACCACGCCAACGTGGCGCGACAACTTGGGCTAAACCGAGGAGTTTTTCATTCCTGGGTGAGGCACATGATGTGAGCACGTGGAAAGATGTCTTACTCGGACTAATGGCCGAGCTCGCGAAACGCCATCCTCAGGATTTCGAAGCAAAGTGCCTCTCACAAAGAGGTCGCACAAAACCGTATTTCTCCCGCATCCCGGCTGACCTCCGTGAACCTAGGAGAATCCCAGGTTCACGCTTGTACGCCGAGACCAATCACAGTGCGGACGGTGTGGTGAGAATGTGCCACCAAATGCTTAACGTTTTCGGGTACCAAACGAACGAGTTCTCCGTGGTTACGACTTAGCTCAGTATTGGTGTCCTCGCTGGCAATGACCTTTGCCATTGCGCTTTACGTGGGCTTTGAATTCCTCATCACTTGGGCATCTTCGCTAGGCGGAGACTCAGCCTTCTTCGCACGGCTTAACGACGTATACTTCTGGAACAACGTTTTTCCTGGCTTGGCGAGAAGTGAATTGTGGGTAACCATTTATAATCCCTGGTTTAGTTGGTACCTAGTGATGTATTTGCTCATGAACGGCACTCTATTAGGCGTACTCCTTTTGAAGGAGCTAATCTTATCAAGGGGAATACGATGATTACTGGGATAGGAGTTGATATCGTGAAAGTCTCTCGCATTTGCGAGAAGGTCGGTACCGGATTTGACTCTCCATTTGCCAGAAAGGCTTATACCGCCGAGGAACTTCGCTACGCTAAGGGGAAAGGCAAGGGGGTCTATCAAAGTCTTGCCGGGTTTTTCGCGGCGCGGGAAGCGTTCTTTAAGGCGACACAGATTCGCTTGAGGTGGCAGGATATTTCAGTTGACCACGATGAAAATGGTAAGCCGTTCTTCCGTTTCAGCGACGTAGGACTTCTAAGGCTAATTGAGAAGCATAGAGACCCTACTTTTCACAAGTTTCATTTGAGCATTACCCACGAAAAGGATTTTGCGGTTGTAATAGTCATATGCGAGGAGAGCAGATAGTATCCACCGATTGCAAATTTCTCAGGTTGCGAATTCCTTAAAGAAAGGAACCAAGCTCAACACTGCTTATGAAGCTAACGAATGGAAGTTTCAACCAAGTTTAGCGTAATGCCCTCCCGGGGCGCCTAGACGCCTCAGCCTCCGCCAAAACCAACCCTCACATTATTATTCTCATCAACAATAACCGGTACGATCCTTCCTCCCGAAAGCTTCACCATCTCATCAATCTTATCCGTCTGGATAGATAGGTTTATCTCCACGTACTTTACGCCACGCTTTTTCAAGTCTTCAATTGCGGAAGCACAGTAAGGACAACCAGTCTTTGTGTAGATAGTAATCATCCGCGCAATTATACCTGTTGGCTTGGTCTGTTATTTCAAGAGAAATGAGGCTAGCTTTACAGCGGAGCGTTCCTTAGGGAAGATTGAGTGTTGAATCTAGATCCGCGTAAGTAAACTTTTACCCTTTATGCTACAATCCTCCTGAGGAAGCTTCTTTTGGTTTTAGACGAAGCCCAGCCGCCCCGTTACTAAGCCAGCAGGAATTGAAAATCTTCGGGAGAATGGTATGGGCAAGAATAATCTGATCTATTGGAACCCTCCTGAGAATCTGAGAGGGCTGAAGGTACTTGAGCCGTATAAAATAAAAGTTGTAGAGCCATCCAGGTTAGTTTCGCGCGCGAGAAGGGTACGTGCCCTTAAGGAAGCCTATTACAATGTCTTCAATCTGCATAGTAAGGATATCTACCTGGATTTCCTCACCGACTCAGGTACTTCGGCGATGAGCCAGTTTCAGTGGTCCGAGCTTATGGTAGGGGATGAAGCCTACGCAGGTTCCTCGTCCTTTGGGGCACTTCGGGAAACTGTGGAGGACCTCTTTGGATTCAAGTACGTCCTCCCCGCACATCAGGGGAGAAGTGCGGAACTGGTCTTGATGACGCACTTTGTGAAAAAGGGAGACTTTGTTCCTGGAAATATGCACTTTGACACGACCTCTGCGCACGTCGAATTTCAGGGCGGAATTACTAAGAACTTCCCAGACTCTCGCATTTTTGATTTGGAAGATCGCTCGTTATTCAAGGGAAACATTGATTTGAATGCCTTCACGTCATTTGTGCAGGAGAAAGCAGGTAAGATCCCTCTGGTCATCGTAACCGCTACGTCCAACACCGGTGGGGGACAGCCCGTGTCCCTTGAGAACGTCAAGGAAGTTGGCAGAATTTGCGATAGGTACGGAATACCCCTCTTTATCGATTCAGCAAGGGTAATTGAAAACTCGTACTTTGTTAAGAGATATGAGCCAGGGTGGAGGAACAAGAGTATTAAAGCCATTCTGAGGGAGACAATGTCCCACGCGACTGGAATGATTATGAGCGGGAAAAAAGACGCCCTTGTGAACATCGGCGGTTTTATCGCCACGAACGATCAGAAGCTATACGATGCCCTCAAGCAGTACACCATCCTCTTTGATGGATTTGTAACGTATGGCGGATTAGCGGGAAGGGATCTGCTCGCTATGGCTCAGGGGCTGAAGGAGGCGACCGATGTTTCATATCTTCAACATCGGGTCTCGCAGGTTGCTTACGTAGCTTTGAGTTTGGAGCGTGAGGGGATAAGAGTAATGATGCCGCCTGGGGGTCACGCAGTTTACGTAGACGGCATTTCATTCTGTCCTCATCTAAAGCCGAGAGAGTACCCCGCTCAGGCTCTTACTCTTGCCCTTTACCTAGAGGGTGGGATTCGTACATGCGAGGTTGGTACTGTGCTCGCTGGTCGGGATCCTAGAACCGGCAAGGACCGGTTCAATGGGCTTGACCTTATGCGAATAGCCGTGCCCAGGAGGGTTTACTCTTACCACCAACTTGATTATCTTATAGAAGTGCTGGTGAATCTCAAGAAGAAAGCCAGCAAAATAAGGGGAGTAAAGTTTGTTGAAGAGGCGAAATTCCTTCGCCATTTTTCTTCCAAGTTTGCCTTGATTTAACCCAATACCCTAGTTAATAATTAGCTCGTATCCTCAAAGGAGTTTGGACTGATGGAGCGGACGCGAATTGTCATTCTCGGTGCGGCGGGAAGAGATTTTCATAATTTCAATACCGTCTTCAGAAACGATGAACGCTACCACGTGGTTGCGTTTACCGCAACTCAGATTCCAGAGATTGAGGGACGGGTCTATCCGCCGAGTCTAGCGGGCGAACTTTACCCGCGCGGAATTCCTATCCTCTCTATGGACGAGCTTGAGAGGATAGTGAGAGAAAATTCGGCAAGGGAGTGCTACTTCAGTTATTCCGATGTTTCGTACGTTGATGTGATGCATGTGGCTACCCGAGTTCTATCCGCAGGGGCAAAGTTCGCGATAGTTCCTCCCTCCCTAACGATGTTACAGGCTAGCAAGCCGGTGATTGCGGTCGTTGCGGTGAGAACTGGATGTGGCAAGAGCCAGACCGCAAGGTTTATTGCACGCGGATTGAACGACTTAGGTATGAGAGTGGCAGTGATTCGTCACCCAATGCCCTACGGCGATATTTTTGCCCAGCGGGTGCAGAAGTTTGAAACCCTGGAGGATTTAGCCGAGGGACGATGCACGGTAGAAGAGCGCGAAGAGTACGAGCATCACATCAACGCGGGAAATATTGTCTTTGCTGGAGTGGACTATCAAGAGGTATTGGAGCTAGCCTCCAAAGACGCGGATGTTCTACTTTGGGATGGCGGAAACAACGACACGCCATTCGTGAAGCCGGATATCCTATTCACCGTCACGGACCCACACCGGGCCGGTCATGAAAGACTTTATTTCCCGGGTGAACTGAATTTCAGTCTTGCGGACGTAATTATTATCAATAAGGTTGATACCGCTGAAGAAGAAGATATTGCGGTCATTGAAAACAACGCTAGGCAGGTCAATCCTAAGGCTCAGATTCTCCATACCCGCTCACCGGTTACCGTTGATACTCCGGATATGATCAAAGGTAATCGTGTGCTCTGCGTGGAAGATGGCCCAACGCTCACTCACGGTGAGATGAGCTTTGGTGCCGCTTATGTCGCGGCAAAAAAGTACGGGGCGAAGGAGGTTGTACCGCCTCAGCCTTTCGCGAAGGGCTCCATTAAGAATGCCTATGAAGAGCATCCCCATTTGAAAGATGCTCTGCCTGCACTTGGATATTCAGGAAGGCAGATAAAGGAGCTTGAGGAGACGATAGCAAGCGTGGAGTGCGATGTGGTAATCGTTGGAACACCTATTGACCTATCAAGTATCATTTCCATCCCACAGCCGATGGTGCGAGCATACTACAGTATTGAGGAAGTGGAGCGTGGGGCAATTATGTCCGCGGTAGAGAGAGTTATTCATAGAAAGGTATCCGTTAAGGGGCACACGAACGTGGGGTAAAGATCATTCAATAATCCGTGGTGAGGATTGCGGGGAATTACGCTACGGGTGGGGGAAAAAAAAATGGGGCGACAGGGGATGTCGCCCCGGAATCTGCAGACTACGGACAAACTCCCCTTTGGAACGAGGTTTTTAACCCACCTGATCCTTCAGGGCTTTGCCAGCCGTGAACTTGGGAACCTTGCGGGCAGGGATTTCAATTCTCTTGCCGGTTTGAGGGTTAACGCCGGTCCTCTTCTTCCGCTTCGCTACAGCAAAAGTACCGAAACCGGTAAGCTGCACCTTCCCGCCCTTCTTCAACGTCTGCGTGATCACGTCAATCGTGGCGTCAACGGCGGCCTTGGCTTTGGTTTTCTCAATGCCAGCGAACTTTGCAACCTGGTCTACAAGTTCAGTTTTTCCGATGGCTCCTGCCATATCCAACCTCCTTTTTTAAAAGATGATTAGTCTTATATCACTAATTTGGGAGTTTGGCAAGTGATTCTTCCAGTCTTTATGCGGATATTCTGCGATTCACCCTGCGGAGACCCGCACGAACACTGGAAATCTCCCCACTTCGTAAGTTGGGTGAAGTTCTATGCGATTACGGATGGTTGCGGTTCCTCGTCTAGAAATGATGGATAAGCTTAGCTCTCTTAAGCCTTGAAGCAAATGATAAAACACCTTATAATCGTTGAGGTAAAACCTCGGGAGCGAAATATGGCAAGGGTCGTATCAAATGCAACGGAAGCTCTGAAGCTCGCGGGTGTTCGTGATGGGATTAGCATAATGGCTGGCGGGTTTGGGCTTTGCGGTATCCCAGAAAACTGCATCTATGCCCTCCGCGAGCTTGGAGTCAAGGATCTGACGGTCATCTCTAACAATGCCGGTGTTGATGATTTTGGGCTGGGGATTCTTATGCAGACGAGGCAGATAAAGAAGATGATAGCGACGTACGTTGGGGAAAATGACATCTTTGAACAACAGTATCTACGGGGCGAGCTTGAACTTGAGCTAAATCCACAAGGAACTTTCGCTGAACGAATACGCGCGGCAGGTGCTGGGATTCCTGCCTTTTATACGCCCGCAGGCTATGGAACACCCGTTAGTGAAGGGGGACTGATAATTAAGTACGACAAGTATGGTAAACCGGAGAAGGTCTCCGAGCCAAAAGAGACCCGTGAGTTTGAGGGAAAGATGTATGTCCTGGAGCGCTGGCTCAAGGCTGACCTGGCAATCATCAAAGCGTGGAAGGGCGACGCAATGGGCAACCTGATTTACCGTTTTACCGCAAGGAACTTTAACCCGATGATGGCAACGGCGGCGGATATAACAATTGCGGAGGTTGAGGAGCTCGTGGAGGTTGACCAGATTGCTCCTGACTACATCCACACCCCCGGCATTTATGTGGATTTCATCTTCCAGGGAGCTAACTACGAAAAGCGCATAGAGCAAAGGACAGTCCTGAAAAGAGGTTAGACGTTGACCGGCGACTTCACCTACCTCAAAGTCTCGCCCTTAAAACTAGTTCTTGGGGGAATAGAATTAACCCAGCTCTTGAAATGGCAAGGCACAAGAATCGAGAACGCGCCTTTGTCCTTTAAAGCTCTTTTTCCCATTCCTCAGGTTCAATAATTGGAGGCTTTTCGGAAGGGGCTTCGCCTCCTTCCCTCTCTTCCGTGCTTACGCTCTCCCTCCCCTGAAGACAAGCTTCAAGGGCATGCCATGCGCAAACCGCGCACTTTATTCTAGCGTGGAGTTTCTTTACGCCTTCTAAGGAAATTAGGTCTCCCAGCTCCTTCGCGTCGGGCATGCATTCCTTTTCCAGAAGCATACTCCTGAAACTATCTTTCAGGTGTCTTACCTCTAAAACCGTTTTACCCTTAATCGCCTGGGTCATCATACTTGCTGAAGCCTGACTAATGGCGCAGCCGTTGCCCTCAAATTTTGCGTCCACGATTGTGTCGTTCTCAACTTTCAGGGAGAGTGATATCTTATCTCCGCAAAGCGGATTATCGCATATGCTAGCGTGGGTGGCATTATTAATTGTCCCTTTGTTGCGGGGTCTCTTGTAGTGATCGAGTATTACTTGAGTATAGATACTACGTAGAGACATTTGATTTCTCCCGCGCAAGAGAATCACGCGGTGACATAACCGAAAACCTTTCTAGCGGTGAGAAGTGCGCTTACTAGTGCGTCCACGTCGTACTCCTGATTATAGATGCAGAAGCTAGCTCTTGCGGTAGCAGGGATGCGCAGGTAAGTGTGGAGCGGTTCAGCGCAGTGATGCCCAGCCCTAATCGCCACGCCCTCTTGATCTAGTATGCTTGCAAGGTCGTGTGGGTGGATGCCATCCATAACGAAGCTCACGATACCTCCCCTCATTTCAGCAGGCGGGCCGTATATCTTTAATCCGGGGATTTCTGCAAGTCTGTTCATTGCGTAAACAAGAAGCTCCTTTTCGCGTTCTCTAAGCCTTCTTATTGTAAGTTTCAGTAGGTAATCAACGGCTGCAGACAGCCCAATCGCGCCGCCAATATTGGGAGTTCCTCCCTCAAATTTCTGTGGCAGTTCCGCCCAGGCAGACTCATAAAGTCCCACGTGGTTGATCATTGACCCGCCAAAGTTGAATGGAGGCATTTCCTCAAGCAATTCCCTCTTCCCGTAAAGAACGCCTATCCCTGTGGGTCCAAGCATCTTATAACCAGAGAAAACGTAGAAGTCCACGTCAAGCTGGGTTACGTCCACTCCGAAATGAGCTACTCCCTGCGCGCCGTCCGCGAGAACGATAGCGCCGGCGTTATGAGCCATTCTTATCACTACCTCTAAAGGGACAACGGTCCCCAAGACGTTACTCATATGCGTAATGGCTACAATCCTCACGCGTCCGCTTTCTAATGCTTCTTTGTATTGCCTTAGGTCCAGAGTTCCATCCTCATTCAGATAAACGTAAACAAGCTTTGCCCCTTTTTCCTTAGCAATCTGCTGCCAAGGAACTAGGTTGGAGTGGTGCTCCATTATTGAAAGGAGCACCTCATCGCCTTCCCTCAAGTTCGTTCGTCCCCAGCTGTAGGCTACTAGGTTGATGCTTTCCGTGGAATTACGGGTGAAGATAACGGTCTCTGGACGGGCGCCAATGAATTTTGCGATGTTTGCCCGTGCATTCTCGTACGCGTCGGTGGCTTCCTCACTGAGTCGGTGAATCCCGCGGTGAACATTTGCGTTGAAGTTGTAGTAGAAGTTAACCATCGCCTCAACCACTTGACGAGGCATTTGGGTCATCGCAGCGTTATCAAGGTACGTGAGCGGCTTGCCATAAACCTGCTTTTGTAACACGGGGCAGTCTTCCGCCACAAACTTGAACTCCCTACGGATTGATTTGTAGTTTCCGCCTTTCGCCATAAAGCATGAATCCCTTTAAGGATTCTAAGCTCACTCCTCGAATATTACAAGAACTCTCCCGTCGCGTAAGACGGTTCTATATGCCTTGACAGGATGAACTGCTGGGAAACTCAAGTTCTTGCCGGTCCGAATATCAAACTGTGCACCATGGGCGGAGCATTGCAGAACGTACTTATCTATCATCATTCCAAAGGATAGTGGCACTTCCATATGTGAGCAGACATCCTCTAGGGCAAAAACTTCATTGCCGCGTCTTATAAGCACTAGCGAAAATCCATCTCCTTCCCAACCCTTGGGAATGCCGTCGTCAAATTCCCCAAGACTTCCAACGTCAATTTCGGTCAATTCCCAATTCCTCCACGGACTTTCTCCTCCAAAACGTTTTCAATGTAGGTTCTAACGCTCTCAACGTTGATCTTCCCACTTATCTCCTCAAGGAAGCTTGAAACTAGAAGATGCTTAGCCACGCTTTCTCTTAGACCACGTGAGCGAAGATAAAATACTTCATTGGGAAGAACGTATCTGACCGTAGCGCCGTGCGTGCAGCGAACGTCGTCCGTGTTGATCTCTAGCCGGGGTATGCTGTTCACCTTTGCATCCTTTGAGAGAATTATGTTGTGATTCTCCTGAAAAGCATCGGTGGCGGGTGAAGTAACAGGCACTTCTATAATCCCATCAAATACGCCTCGGGATTTATCCATAAAGACTTGCTTAAACCTTAGTCTCGTGGTGCATCTTGGGGCGTGGTGCTGCTGGGACGTGAAGACACCGAACCTCTGTCTGCCTCCGGCAAGGGTTAGCCCGAACAGCTGAGCCTGAGCGCCGACCCCCAACGTTTCCACGGTTAGTTCGTTCCTTACAATTCCGCCTCCAATGTTTACTGCGTTAATCATTAGTGAGGCGTCCTTGTTTACCCTTCCGTGAACCCGGGACAGGATTCTGGCGGACGAGTCTGCGTTCTGAATGATCGTTAGGCTCAAATGTGAGTTTTCACATAGGTCTACGGTAAGCCAGTTGTAGTAGTAGGAGTTATCTCCGCCCCCGTCAATCCATATAAGGAAGTTACCTTCGGAACTCTCACTCAGTTCAATATGGCTTCTGCCCACTTTTACGAGGCCAGGAGGAATAGGTGAGTGTATTCCAACGCAATCAGAAACTGCAATACCGCGTTCCGCCTTTAAGTACACGCCATCGGTGAAAAGGGAGTTGATTAACTGGTCAAATTTGTCCCTGGAATGGGCACGCATGAATATTCTCTCTGCAAAGTCTTCGTTCTGCGCGACAAAATCAAGAACAGGCTGGCAAAACACTCCTTCGGGCAGGGATAGTCCGCTTTCGCTCGCTTCACAGTGGCAGTATAGGTCGCACAGCGTGGGCATTGAGTTCAATAAAACGGCAGGTGCCCCGGGGCGGTGTTCAGTGGGTGCCACTCTGTGAAATTCACTACTAACCTCTTCATTGAAAAACAAGTCACCTGGCAAATAACGCCACGCTTCTTCGCTTCTCCCAGGGGTAGAGAGTCTCCTGAACGCGTCCCAGGCTTCCTTACGATGCGCTAGTACGCTGGAAGGTTCACCAAGCCCGAGGAAGGTGACTTGCCCGTTAGTTCCGGGCGTGCCAAGTCCAACGTGTTTCTGGTTTCCTGCGCTCACATTAGTCTCCGGTGGAAAAGGCGCTAACCAACTGAACCCTCCATTTCAAGCTGTATTAACCTATTCATCTCCACTGCGTATTCAAGAGGCAATTCCTTCGTAATCGGCTCAATGAAACCTGAGATAATCATTGCAATAGCTTCGTCCTTTGGGATTCCTCTACTCATCAGATAAAATATCTGCTCGTCGTTCAGTCTGCTTACACGTGCCTCGTGTCCAACCTGTGCGTATTCTTCTTCCACCTCAATATAAGGGTAGGTATCAGTACGCGCCTCAGGAGACAGTAGCAGGGCGTCGCATTCAACGTTGCATTTGATTCCCGTGGCGCCCGGGTAAGCTTTTACGAGTCCGCGATAGGTTGCTCTGCCGGAGCCTAAGGAGATGGACTTGCTAGTGATCCTCCCCTTTGTATCGGGTGCTGCGTGGACCAGTTTCGCGCCAGCGTCTTGGTGCTGCCCCGCTCCCGCGAAAGCAATGGAGAGGACCTCGCCTCGGGCTCCTCTACCAACCATATAAACCGCGGGATACTTCATCGTTACTTTGCTACCCAGGTTTCCATCAACCCATTCCATCACCGCGTCCTCGTAGGCAACCGCCCGCTTGGTAACCAAATTGTAAACGTCGGTACTCCAGTTTTGAATGGTGGTGTAACGGCAGCGAGCGCCTCTTTTCACAATGATTTCAACGACGGCCGCGTGAAGGGCATCGGTCGTATAGACTGGCGCAGTGCACCCCTCAACGTACTGGACGAAACTTTCCTCATCAGCAATGATTAGCGTTCTTTCAAACTGGCCAGCATGCTTGGAGTTAATACGGAAATACGCTTGGAGCGGGATCTCAACCCTGATTCCCGGTGGAACGTAAATGAAGCTTCCTCCGCTCCAAACTGCCGAGTTAAGCGCAGCGAACTTATTGTCATCCGGAGGAATAACCGTTCCGAAGTACTCCTTCAGTAAGTCGGGATGGTGCTTAAGCGCTTCGTCAGTGGTCATAAAAACTACCCCCTGTGCCTCTAAGTCCTTCTTGATGTTCGAGTAAACTACTTCGGAATCGTACTGTGCTTCAACGCCCGCAAGGAACTTCCGTTCTGCTTCTGGAATGCCTAGCTTCTCAAATGTGTTGCGGATCTTATCTGGCACGTCGTCCCAAGTCCTTGCTCGTTCAGCTTTCGGCTTCAGGTAGTAATAGATCTCATCAAAGTTGAGGGCGGAGAGGTCGGCTCCCCAGGTCGGCATTGACTTCTTCTTGAATATCTCCAAGGCATTGAGGCGGAATTCCCTCATCCATGTCGGCTCCCCCTTGACGTCTGAAATCATATTGACTACTTCTTCGTCTAGTCCTTTCTTTGGGGAATACTCGTACTCAATATCATCAAAGAAGCCATACTTGTATTCCGCTTTGCTTCTCGCAAGATCTTGAACATTGGCATTATCCATAGGCGTCTACCTCCGGGTAACGTAGAATCAGAGACCTCCACCAACCTCCACTTGGGTTTTTAGCCACTCGTAACCCTTCTCCTCAAGTTCTATGGCAAGCTCGGGCCCGCCCTGCATAACTATCCTGCCTTCCAGCATTACGTGCACGGCGTCAGGAGTGACGTAATTCAGTATACGCTGGTAATGCGTAATTAGGAGTATCCCCCTTTCAGGGCTCCTGAGCTCATTTAGGTTTTCCGCTACTATCTTCAGGGCGTCTATGTCCAATCCACTGTCAGGCTCGTCTAGGACCGCGAGCTTTGGTTGGAAGACAGCCATCTGGAGAGTCTCGCTCCGCTTCTTTTCTCCACCGGAGAATCCCTCGTGCAATGGGCGTAGCACAAAATCCTCTGGAAGCTTAAGCTTCGTAAGTGTCTCCTGCAAATGACCGTAATACTCAAGAACGGGGACTTCTTCGCCCCTAACTTCATTCATCGCGATGCGAATGAAATTGGCGATCGTTACGCCCGGGATTTCCGGCGGGTACTGGAATGCCATGAAAAGCCCCATTCTTGCTCTCTCATCCGGCGAACATGGGAGAATGTCTTCCCCCATGAAGCGGATACTACCCTCCTTGATAACGAGTGAAGGATCTCCCGCGAGGACCTTAGCGAGGGTACTCTTTCCACTTCCGTTGGGGCCCATTAGAGCGTGCACTTCTCCCGCGTTTATTGCAAGGGAGATGCCCTTAAGGATATCCACGTTTTCCGTTCCAGCAACCAGATTTTCAATTCTTAGCATTTCCAAAGTTTTCCTTCCTCCTAACTGGTATTGCGCCTACCCACCAAGGGTATTATTCCACGCGAAGTTCAGAAGTGGCTCCAGTGGTTTCTTTTCTACCCTTCCGCATACCTTGCAGACTTGCTCCGCCGGGCCATCAGGGCACGTTCTGCAGGCTTTCACGTGGTTAAGAAAACCGGCGAGTTTCCCTTCTACGTCCCTCAGACTCGCTATTTTCGCGCGTACCTCTTTAAGTCTTTCCTCAAGCCTGTTGCTCAGTAGTCTGTAACGTTCATCGCCCGACTTAGCCTCAGCCCAAACTCTCATTATCATTCTGATATCCTTTAGATGAAAGCCCGCTTTAGAGAGCGCCCTGATCAGTAGAACCGAATCTACCACGTTCCTTGAATAAAGCCTAAACTTGCCATAGGACCTTGAGGATGGAGCAATAAGCCTCAGCTCCTCGTAGTATCTCAGGGTACGCGTCGTTGTGCGGGTAAGGCACGCTATCTCCCCAATTCTAAATAGCGTCTGCCTGCTATTATTCAGGATTGTTTTACCATTTAGCGAGTTGGTTCTCACTATATTACCTCGGACATTTCAGGCTAAGTCCGAACCCGCTTCATTGCATTGGGATGAGCGTCAATAGGGTTACTTGATCTTACCATCAACATTAACGTTTGCGTCAAGGTTATTGTTATCCTTTGTATTATACCCTTTAGTTGGCTAGGTTCATTCAACCTCAGTACGGATTCTTAAGAGGTTATCGCTATTAGTATTTGAACAATTACCGAATTTTTGCTACTATATATATTAGTAGAAGAAATCCGAAACTTTCAATCTATGAATTTACTCTTGGGTACGAGGTATAAAGGTAAAAGTTTGCACTTGCGAGCCTGTGAGTCTCTCGCGCGTTTACTGGTTTCGTCCTTCTTGCTTCTCCTGGGAGTAACGTCTTTCCAAAGTGCGGGAGGGGGCGATTGCTACTGCTTTCACGATGGATGCTCCTCCTACTGCGGAATGCGGACTGCTTTATCAGCGGATTGCCCGGGTGATTATTGCTCAAAAGTGGATTGCGCACCCGCCTTCCCGATATCGGTGGAAATTTCCGTTGAGATGAACCGATGCCCGCAGAATTTCGCTTTTAACCCGCTTAATAATCCGCCAATGAAGAACTTTGGATCAAGGATGACCGCGGAGCCTCCCTAACCGCATACTCGCGAGCTGGCGGTTTCATTGAGTTTCCATTTCATTTATCAATCCAAAAAAAGGAGGTGAACAATCTTGGTAGGCGAAAGAAAAGTTACCAAAGGTGGAGCGTTTTTGTTTGCTTCTCTCGTGTTCGTGTTTTCCATATTCCTGGTATTTGCCATTATCCAGCCTACGGTAGCACAGCCCAAATCAGGTGAAGGCTCAATGCCGGGTATGATGGGCTCCGGTATGAAGGGTGAAGGCAGGATGATGGAATTTCCGGATACGATCACCGGCGATTTGATGGCGCTCATCCACTCCGCCCATGGTGGTGGAATGGGCCTGATGATGGGTATGATGATGGAGATGATGGCAAGTATGGACATTGGGAAGATGATGGAGATGCACAGCGCAGGCGGTAGGATGGGTTCAGGTGGTATGGGTGGCGGTGACGCCGCTGATCACGCTTCTCATCATCCCGACGGTGCAGAAAGTGGAGGCACCAAATCTGGAGATATGATGGGTACAGGTATGATGGACCGCTCTATGATGGGAGAGAGTGGGCAGATGGGTGCTTTGTGCTTCGGAGACCTGGAAGAATTGGTAGAGAAGTATCCAGCGAAAGCCAAGGAAATCCGGAAATACCTGCAAGAAGCCAGGAAACTGATAGAAGAGCTCCAGCAGAAAGAGAAGTAAACCAACATCTGTTATGGTGACTGGCTTTTCGGGCGGAGTGGGATAACTCTCACTCCGCCTTCTCTTTCACTAGTCTTATTCAAAAAAAAGAACGATCTTGGTGGAAGGAAACGATTATCCTTTAGACCTTCCTCAAGACTTGGGAGAGCGGACTTCTTTTCTTGGCAGGGGATGGTTTATAGGTTTTGAAGCTTCTTCCAGGCGATGTTCTTACCCAGCTCAACAGAGGGTTGGTCAAATGGATTAACTCCAAGGAATCTCCCTAGTAGTGCAACGAACATCTGCCAGAACTGGATAAATTCACCGAGGGAAGTGCCGCGAAGATTATTGAGCTGAATCACAGAATGAGGCCTGCGTAGGTCCTTTATTGCTCCGAGCGTACCGGCGTATTCCGCGTCCACGATTTCACAAATACTACGGTTCAGAATGGGTCGGAACTCAGCAAACTCTGGCGGTAGATGATGCACGGTAGCGGAAGGTTTCTGAATTGATTTGTCCTCCACTGTAACGAAGTTAACCGCTTTATTTGGGGGTCCCTCAAGGAGTAATTGAAGGATACTGTGTTGAGCGGAAGGACAAACCGAAGAGACCGGGGTTATTCCGATATGCTCCACTCCGCGGTCCACTTTTACCCTTTTACCCAGGCTTTCTGCAACTAGCTGAACCCACCAATCGCCGAAGTCCGCAAGTTTTTCGCAGTAACTCAGCAGAAATAGCTCGTCAACGTTCCTGAGCTTGTAGAGTAAGAACATCAGCCCCGCAAGTCTCAGCGCCGGATTCTCATCGTAATCGTCTTTCATCAGAATCTGATTCGCGTCTATTGCCCCTTGTAGTATTTCCTCGGTTTCAATTCCTAGAAATGAAAGCGGAAAGAAAGAAACGTTGGTGAGGACAGAGAATCTCCCGCCAACGTCCGAAGGGATGTCTAAGACGGGAAGGTCTCTCTTTTCGGCGAAAGTGAAGAGAGTTCCCTTATCAACGGTTGTCGTGACCACGACCGGGACCTTCCGTTCCCCTAACGTATTAAGTAGTATAGAGAAGAGGCTGATTACCTCAAGGGTATTGCCTGACTTACTAACCGGATTCAACGCTACTTTTCTGCCCGAGGCTTGATCCAGCGCTTCTTTTAGAAGGCTCGGGTCCAAGTTATCAAGGACAACCAGCTTCTTACCAGCCAGTTCAAATGACTTTTGTCCAATCCTGTTGGAAAAGACTGCAGTCAACGCACGAGTCCCGAGAGTGCTTCCTCCCATTCCAATGACTACTAGTACTTCATACTCGGAAAACCTGCGAGCGAATTCCAGAGACTTTTTTAAGTCGGGAAATCTTGCACCGGGCTCAAGCCAACCAACTGGGAATTGTTCCCTGTTATTCCTGAGGACTTGTATTGGGTTTGGGAACTGCCTCCTCAGCCGGTCAATTTCAACTTCAGGAACGCCCTCAGCGCCTATCGTATTTGAGATTAGACCGTTCGTTCCAATCTTGGTGAGCATATTCCTCTTAATTACACCCGTTATAGCCCACTTGGCTTTCTATTGGGAACTATTACCCTTACTTCTTGACGCTATGTAGAGCATGAGGTCCGCACATCTGAAGGAGTATCCCCATTCGTTATCGTACCATGCGAGAACCTTTACCAAGGTGCGGTCCTTTACGCTCGTATAAGTCGCGTCAACGACCGCACTACACGGTTCCCCCTTGTAGTCAACGCTGACAAGGAGTTTCTCGTTCACTCTCAAAATATTCCGTAGCTGATCAGCGCTTGCCCGATAAAAGGTTTCATTCACTTCCTCCCTGCTTGTAGGCTTTTCTACTTCGCATAGGAGGTCGATCACACTTACAGTTGTTGTAGGCACTCTCAGGGCAATCCCCTCCAGTTTCCCGTCCAGTTCCTCCATAACGAGTCCAATGGCTGTAGCCGCCCCCGTAGTCGTGGGAATGATGGAAACTTCTGATGCTCGTGCTCGCCTTAAGTCTTTGTGGGGCTGGTCCAGGGTGGGTTGGTCGTTAGTGAGTGAGTGCACCGTGGTCATAAAACCACGCTTTATTCCGAAATTATCATTAAGCACTTTAGCCACTGGAGCTAGGCAGTTAGTAGTGCAAGACGCGTTGCTAATTACGAAATCCTTCTCCGGATTGAACTTGTGGTGGTTTACTCCGAAGACGAAAGTAGGAACATCATTTCCTTTGGCTGGAGCCGAGATGATAACCCTCTTGGCTCCGCCCTGAAGATGCTTTTCCGCTTCCACCTTCCTTCTGAATTTTCCCGAACTTTCAAGTACTATTTCAACTCCAAAGTCACCCCAAGGAATTTTGGAAGGATCAGGTTCTTCCAGAGTGACGACCCGGTTCCCATTTATAAGAAAGTCATCCTCAATTAATTCAATGGTTCCTGGGAACCGACCGTAAGTTGAATCGTACTCAAAGAGGTGAGCTAGTGTAGGGTTATCACCAAGATCGTTTACTGCCGCGAGTTCCAGCTCTCCAAAGGAGTAGGTAAACAGTATGCGTGAAAACAATCGTCCTATTCTGCCGAAGCCATTTATGCCAACTTTTACTGGCATAATGAAGTGGCACCTCCTTACCAAGGCTAAGTGATTTTCTGGGTAAATATATCAGAACTTCATAGATTAAGCAACTTTCTTAATTGCTTTTCCGTCTGAAGGGGATCGGCGGATCCCCTAGTTTCCTTCATCACTCCCCCGATGAGCACTTTAATCGCGGCTGTCTTTCCTTTCTTGATATCTTCAACCGCTTTGGGGTTAAGTTCCATCACTCTTCGGCAGACGTCTATGAGATCGCCCTCGCTCATCTCCTTTTCCGTCTCCAGCTCAGCAATTATCTCAGAAACCTTCCTACCTGTCTCGCAGGCTACGCCAAATACTTCGCGTGCCTGCGGGGTTGTAAGGTGCTTCCCCATCTTCAAACGGATGATTTCAGCGATATCCCTAGGTGCGATATCGAGCTCTTCAGCGCCCTTGCTTAAAGCTCTAGGCCTATACTCCTGGAGGACCCAATTCAGGCTTTCCCTCAGTTCACCGGAGGCTTCGGCGACCTCCGCCAGTAGGCGAAGGTAAAATGGCTCAGATGCCAGGACCTCTGCCTCTCTCATTGGTATTTGTGCCTTGGCTATGAGAAACTCTACTAACCTCGCGGTGCCTGGTGGGAACGTAAATGTCTCTCCGCCCCAAACGAGCTTCCGTTCGTAAGAACCAAGTCTGCTTTTTGCTGTTTCAATCTGGCTATCGCTAACGATTAGAGGAGGTAAATCAGGCTCATCAAAATAGCGGTAATCCGCTTGAGTCTCTTTTGTGCGCATTGGCACCGTGCGAGCTTGCTTCTCATCCCAACGAAGGGTCGCTCTTCCCACTGTCCCTCCGCTCCGCCATACCTGGATTTGTCTTTCAATTTCAAATTCTAAAGCCTTCACAAGTACCGCGAAGGAGTTAAGATTCTTTATTTCAGTTTTCGTAAGGAGCTCCGTGGAGCCAATTGTCCGGACGCTCACATTGGGTTCGCAGCGAAAGTTTCCCTCCTCCATGTTTGCATCGGAGACTTCAATCTGCTTAAGCACGATTCTAAGTTCCTCCAGGAAGGCAACCACTTGCTTTGGGCTAGTGAATACAGGCTCAGTAACTATTTCAAGTAGAGGAATCCCTGCGCGGTTGTAATCAAGAAAGTATGTTCCATCCTCAAGGTAAAAGATCTTGGCAGTATCCTCTTCCAGATGAGCCCGCTCAATCCTTGCGGACCTAAGAGCGCCGTCATAATAATATTCAAGCTCGCCAGTGCTGAGTAAAGGTGTATGGTATTGGGTTATTTGGTAGCCCTTTGGTAAGTCCGGATAGAAGTAGTTCTTCCTCGCAAAGATAGACCTTGACTGAATAGAACTGCCAATCCTTGCGCCGAACACGAGTGCCTTGTTAACACTCTCTTCGTTGAGGACGGGTAGGACTCCCGGGTGACCTAGGCATACGGGGCAAATGTACTTATTAGCCTCGCTCAACTCCCGCGTAATAACGGACGGACAATCGCAAAACTGCTTTCTGCTTGTCTTAACCTGGACGTGAATTTCTACGCCTATTACCGCCTCGTAGTCAGCCATCTCAGAAATTGAACTCCTTCAAAGCTTGTTTAATAAGAGGCGGGATTCTGAACTGAAGGTCTGTTATTTCCTCGTAGAGCCTGGCAAACGCCAGAAGTGAAGCATCCTCTCCTCGTCTCCCCATAAATTGAATCCCTAAAGGGAGTCCGCTAGAGGTTAGCCAGGCTGGAACGGATATGGACGGCAAGTTTGCAAGGTTGGCGAGAACTACGCATACGTCACTTGCCCACATCTTCACCGGGTCGTCAACCTTTTCGCCTAGCCTGAAGGCTGGTGTGGGTGAAGTCGGCGCGAAGAGAATATCCACCTCCTCAAGTAATTCGTCCACCGCGTCCACAACGATTCTTCTCAGCATTCTTGCTTGGTTGTAGTATCTCTCCGCATAACCTGCTGAAAGGACATACGTTCCAAGCAGGATTCTCCTCTTAACCTCCGAACCGAATCCATTCGTTCTAACGGTGAAGTAGTGCTCTCGCAGTCCCCTCTTGGGAGCCTCCTCAACCCCTTTCCCATAGCGAATCCCATCATACCTGGCTAGGTTGGAAGATGCTTCCGCACTCGTTAGTATGTAGTAGCAGGGAAGCAGATAATCCGCGTAGGGAAGCTCAACGGAGACAACCTCTACTCCTGCGCCCGCAAGGCATTTGAGGCTTTCCTCGCATAACTGAAGAACCTCCTCATCAATAAGTTTCTCGTCCATCAGGGACGCAATTACGCCAATCTTCTTCCCCAAGAATCCACTGCTTTTTGTAAGCTCCTGCACGAAGTCAATGTTGCCTTGGGCGACGCAGGTTGCGTCAAGGGGGTCCGGCTTTGAGATAGTGTTCATAGTGTAGGCGATGTCTTTCACGTCACGGGCAAAGATCCCTACCTGATCTAGACTACTAGCGTAAGCTATCAGTCCAAGGCGGGAAACAAAACCGTAAGTTGGTCTATAACCATAAACACCGCAAAAGGATGCGGGTTGTCGGACGCTTCCTCCCGTATCGGTTCCGAGGCCAATGAAAGATTGGAGAGCGCAAACCGACGTAGCCCCGCCACCGGACGAACCTCCGGGAACCCTGCTTGTATCCCATGGGTTGAGCGTGGGGAAGTAACCCGAATTTTCAGTGGAACTTCCCATAGCGAACTCATCAAGGTTGGTCTTGCCCGTTATGGGATTGCCAGCCTGCTTAAGGAGTTTCACCACGGTGGCATCATAGGGAGGAACGTATCCTTCTAGGATTCTGCTCCCAGCTGTAGTTGGGAAATCAACGGTGGCTATGATGTCCTTAACCGATATTGGAACACCAGAGAGGCGTGGGTTGTCCGGACAGAAGTCCTGCTCTAGTTCTTCCTGCGCGCCGTTGGACAAATGTAGAAAGCTGTGTATCATTGGCTCAACCTTCCTGGCGTACGCAATCTGTAGCTCAAAAAGCTGTCGCGGATCAACTTCCCCCTTACCCATAGCTATCATAACCTTGTTTGCAGGTAGAGCAAGAAGTTCTTTCATCCTCCCGCCCGTCTAATCAACAAGTAAGTTTCCAACACGGTAAACCCTCCTGAAATCCTCGTTGAAGGTGAAGGGGGCGGGCTGATCTTCCGCCAAGCGCATTGATTCTTGGAAGACTATGGGAATCTTCTCTTGTGCTGGAAGCGCCATTGACTTCACCTTCTCAATAAACTCAAGTATTTTCTTGAAGTCCTCAACGAACTTCTCCTGCTCGCTTCCAGTGAGATTTACTCTTGAAAGCTCGCAAAGTGACGCCAGCATTTCTTTGGTCTCATCCATAGGTAGGATTCGCATTATAGCAACACCAGTTACCTTCAGGATTTGACTTGGCCTTTCCCATACTTCGGGGATGTAGAAATGAGAGGGAAGAATTCTCAAGGTCGGTGTAGCAAACAGAGGGCAAACGTCCGGCGGGAAGTCGGAAAGCCTTGATTAATTCCTGGCGTACGACAACGCAAAGCCTTGTAATTAGCCTGGTTCCCGGTACTGTGGGATCAATGGCTTAGCAAGGAACTTTGGGCGCTATCCTAACCTCGTCTTCCACTACTCAGAGAGTTTGCTCAATGGAGACAATCCCGCCTGGGGAAACTGTGATTTCCTGCTGAGTTCCTTCAAATTCCTTATCATTCCTATCAAAGTAGTGGATCGTGTATGTCCCCGGCGGTATTACTGGTCTAGTATACCAGGTCCCGTCAAGATCGCTCGCACCTTGCCAAATAACTTTACCTTTCTGATTTTTGATGGTTATCATCACTGCTGCGGCCTTACCGGACGAATACCTGACTCTACCGGTGACTTCACCCGGAGCACCTTCGCAAGCCAGGAGTAGCGCCCCAGTGAGCAGCACCAGTCCTGAAATAAGCAGTTTTCTTCTCATATTGGTAATCATCTCCATAATTTAGAGTTTCTTCACAAATTCTCCTATGCGATTAAGAGCTTCCTGAATATTCTGTCTGCTGTTGGCGTAAGAAAACCTCAGGTAGCCCTCACCCATATTACCAAAAGCGGTTCCAGCAAGACAAGCGACACCGGCCTCCTCCATCATTCTGTGCTCAAGCTCCGTGGAACTCACTCCGAAAGAAGAGAAGTTCGGGAAAACGTAAAAGGCACCTTTTGGAGTTCTGCAGGATACTCCAGTAGTTTCGTTAAGCCCATTGACGATGATCTCTCTTCTTTCTCTGAATTCAGCCACCATATTATCAACTTCGGATTGGTCGCCGAGAAGGGCTTCCGCCCCAGCAATCTGGGTGAAAGCTGCGGTGCAGGAGTTAGCATTGGTCATAAGCCTTGTGAGGTGCCTGGCTAGCGTCTGGTTACAGCAAGCAAATCCAAGCCTCCAACCAGTCATCGCGTAGGTCTTGGAATGCCCTTCTAGAAGGATAACTCTTTCAAAGTATTCTGGAAAGTGCATTACGCTCACGTGCTCTCCGTCGTAAATTATTCTGGAGTAAACCTCATCACACAGAACCCAAGCATCGTTTTTCTCAGCTAGGTTCATCACGAGTTCCATATCCTCGCGAGTAAGCACTCCACCAGTAGGATTGTGTGGGGTGTTAAGAATGATGAGCTTGGTGTTCTTCGTTACGAGCTCTTGAAACTCATCGGAGTCGAACCTGAAATCGTTCTCCTCTCTGAGGGCGTAGGGGACTAGTTTGGCTCCGAGGAAGCCCGCTACAGACGCGTAAATGGGATAACCGGGGTCAGGATAGACAACTTCATCTCCCTCTTCAATGATGGCAAGCGCCGAAAGGAAAAGGACGGGCTTAGCGCCAGGGGTAATCACGATGTTTTCAGCGTCCACCTTGGTGCTATATCTCTTATTAATCGCCTCCGCATACTTCTCGCGCATCTCGAAAATCCCCGCGGATGGCGTATAGTGGGTGTATCCTTCAAATAGAGCTTCCACCGCGGCGTCTTTGATATTCTTAGGAGTATCAAAGTCCGGTTCGCCAATTTCCAAGTGGATAATGCTTTTACCCTCTGCTTCCAGCCTTTTCGCCCGAGCAAGAACGTCAAATGCGCCTTCGGTACCTAATCGCGTAAGCCTTTCGGCGTACATCTTGGAGCCTCCTGTGGTAGGTAAGTTAGATATTCGGAAAGCTATTTATAATGATAGCACATTTGGAAGCGTTCGTCCATTCATAGCTGCGATTCCTTGAGAAAATTTTCACTATGAGACGAAGTCAAATACTTCCGGTTCTTTCCGCTGAGGAGATGAGGAGAGTTGACGCGTATACGATAGGTAAATGCGGTATTGCGGGTGTTGAACTTATGGGTAGAGCAGGGGAGGCGGTTTTTGAAGAGTTCTCATCCAAATTTCCCTTGAAAACCACCTACTTTATGGTGTTTTGCGGGCTCGGTAACAATGGGGGAGACGGTTTTGCCTTCACTGAGAAATGCTGGAAGGAAGGTTATCGCAACTTCAAGCTCTTCGCCGCAAGTGATAGAGAGGGAAAAGAACCAACCTCAGATAGCTCCTTTTACCTGAAGAGGCTGAGGGAAATGGGAGTAGAGCCAGAGCGTATCTCACAACCGAGCGATGTAAGGGACGAAGGATATGCGGTGAAGATAGACGCCCTCTTCGGGACCGGACTTGCAAGTCAGCTTTCTCCTTTTTATAAAGAGGTGATAGATCGTTTCAATTCGATTAAGGGATACACGATTTGCGTGGATTGTCCAAGCGGAATGAACGCAACTACGGGGTTACCTCAGGGGGCTTCTGTGAAGGCTGATTTGACGGTAACTATGGGGTATCCCAAGTCGGGCTTTTTCGTTGCGGATGGGTCGGAGCTTGCTGGTGAGCTTGCGATTCACGATATTGGGCTGAAAGAATATTCTGAAGCGGGTTTAACCCCACGCAAGTTCCACTTTCCCATAGAGTTCTTTACCGCCAATCCTATCCCTTCCCGCAGAAAGGGCGTCCATAAAGGCGATTTTGGTAGGGTGCTGATAGTAGCCGGAAGCAGAGGCTTTTCCGGGGCGGCAAAGTTGGCAGGCACGTCAGCGCTGAGGGCTGGTGCGGGCTTGGTTCGGTTATTCGTTCCCTTTGAGATTTATGAAGTTTTGGCGCAAGAACTAACTGAAGTGATGGTAGACTGTTTTCTGCCCTATGGTTTTTCCGAGAGTAGCGAGGGGCTTGGGAGGCTAGCCCCTCATTTAGAATGGGCGGACGTCCTAGCGATAGGCTCAGGTCTCTCGGAAAGATATGAGCTTCAAGAGACAGCCTTCAGTATCCTAGAAGCCTCCACTCTACCTTTTGTCGCAGACGCTGAGGGAACGCTGTCTGCTAAGAGATGGGCGGAAAGCGCCTATGAGAAGCACAATCGCCTGAGTCTCCTGACTCCGCATTTGGGCGAGCTTTCTAAACTTGTGGGTAAGCCCACTGAGCTTGTGATTCGTGAGCCCGAAACGATAGCAACAGGGCTCTCGCAGGAGCTTGGAATGTTCATTCTGGCAAAGTCAGCCACCAGCTTCCTAGCTACTCCGGAAGGTATAATCGTATATCCGCCTCAAGGGAGTCCGTCCCTCGCTAAAGGAGGTAGTGGGGATGTCTTGACGGGGGCGATTGCTGCCAGAGTCGCCATTGCGCTAAAAAGCGCCGAATCCGACGAAATTCCCTATGAAGGAGATTACCTGACCGAATCGTATTTCGCGAAATTTCCACAAGAATTAGTTGACGCTCTGGAATCCCGTTGGCGCGAAGAATTTACCGCGCACAGGCGGAGCCATTGTTTGGCTTTTGTAGAAGGGATCATGCGCGGATACTACCTGTTCGCGGAGGCTTCCAGATTCGCAGTGGACCTCTACGGTGACGAGGAAATGTTACTAGCTGGTGAGATTGCGGATCTAATTGATGCGGAGGACGATACAGATGACAGCGGTTCTGAAGAACCTTCTGGGACTATGTAGCACTCGCAAACTCGCTTTCTGAGGAGTGCGCCGGGGCAGAAGGGATTGCGACGAGGTTCCCTTCGCTTAGGGTTGCTGCCTTCCGGCCCTGACCCGGTTCGCGAGGTAACCACCCACAGTTTCTCCCGCCCCGACTGTTCTTGATTCTACCATCAAGAACGAAGGCTTGGCGACTAGCCGGTTTTAGGGTATCGGTTGTTGAAATCTACATTTATGAATAATATAATTTAGCAGGCACGGCGGGGTAGCTCAGGTGGTAGAGCAGGGGACTGAAAATCCTCGTGTCGGCGGTTCGACTCCGTCCCCCGCCATTTACGCGCCAACGCGGTAAATGGAGCCGCCTCCGGTGAGTAAAATTTCGCGTCAGCAGGGCAATGCCATTGACGGTCGCGGGTTAGGGGTGTATAAGCCTTTCTTCAGACCTTTGGGGTAGAATCGGCTAACCTAAGCATCAAAAATTGAGATTAAGATAACCGGACCGCTGTTGGCTGGAAAACTGACCTTACATTGGGATGATCGGCGTTGTTATAACTGGAGTTCTATTAGCCTTCATTTTTGACTTTGCCAACGGCTGGAACGATTCAGCAAACTCAGTGGCTACTGTTGTGGCGACCCGCGTTCTCAGACCATTCACTGCAGTGTTGTGGGCTGCGCTTTTTAATTTCCTCGCGGTGTTTTTACTGGACGTTAAGGTTGCAGGAACCATTGGTAGAGGCGTGATCGATCCGAATTCGGTCACTGAGATAGTGATCTTGGCTGGGCTAGTTGGGGCTATTGTTTGGACCGTTTGGTGCACGCATCTTGGACTACCGATAAGTGTAAGCCATGCGCTGGTCGGAGGACTTCTTGGGTCTGCATTGGTTCACGGTGGTTCCAGGATAGTTGCCTGGAACGGAGTAACCAAGATTGCCGTTTTTATGGTGGTAGCCCCTCTGTTGGGGCTTGTCCTTGCATATGTTTTTATGGTTTTAGTTAATCGGTTACTCTTTCGCATTAAGCGGGCGATCTCTGAGGCCTGGTTTAGGATGCTTCAGCTATTTAGTGCCGCGCTATACAGCTTGGGACATGGGACAGCTGACGCCCAGAAAACTATGGGGGTCGTGGCGGTTCTTCTTTTGACTGCTGGGCTTGGTGTAAATCCCAACGGGAACTGGTTCGTTCGCTCAACCTTTGACAGTACCGGCTTTGTTCCGAACTGGGTTGTTTTCGGTTCGCACGCGGTTATCGCGTTCGGGACGCTCGTTGGAGGTTGGCGTGTGATAAGAACTATGGGAATTAGGCTTACCCACATAAAGCCCCGGGAGGGATTCTGCGCTGAAGGTGCGGCAGCTTCCTCAATCTTGTTCACCGCTTACTTGGGCGTACCAGTTTCTACCACGCATACGATTACGGGTGGGATTATGGGAGTCGGCATCATCAAAAGGTTGAGCGCGGTAAGATGGGGGGTTGCCGCAAACATCGTGGTCGCTTGGATACTAACGATCCCAGCCTCCGCCATCTGCGCGGGGCTAGTTTACTACTTACTGAGACTTGCAAATCGGCTAATTTAGGAGCGAGGAATGAGACTTTCGTACATTTTGTTTCCGCAGGATAAGAGGTTTTACGAATATCTCAGGAGTGCCTCCGCGAATCTGGTGAGAAGCGCCAAACTATTTCAGGAGGCCGCTGAGAACTTCAAAGATTTGGAGCGCTACGCGAATGAAATGAACCAGCTGGAGCACGAGGGGGACAGAATAACAAAAGACATAACTTACCTACTCAATCAGAGTCTCGTGACACCCCTTGACCGCGAAGACATCCACGAGCTTATACAGGCGATTGATGATGTTGTGGATATCACCGAAGGGGTCATAGAGAGAATCGTGCTATACAAGGTTGCTGAGCCGAGAGATGAACTTGCACTTCTCGCGCTGGAGCTAGTTTCTGCTTGCGAGGCAATAGAGGGTGCAGTCGCCCTTCTTGATAAGCCGAAGCTTTATGAGAAGGAGATGCCTCCTTACTTTGATAAGATAATCCAAGCGGAGAAGAGAGGAGATAAGGCCTATAGATCAGCTATCGCGGATATGTTTAATGGCGCCGGGGGGAATATACTGGAGGTCATCAAGTGGCGAGAGATTCTTGAGCACTTGGAGGACGCGCTGGACGCCTGTGAAAGGGTGTGCGATGTTATTCAGGGCATTGCTCTAAAGGGTGGCTAAACCGAGAATTCTCACCCCTGAGTCACCGAGGGAACCTACGAGGCAGGAATCGCGGATGCTCCCGGCGCGGTTGGACTCAGCGCTTTCAACGCTTCGAATCTGCTCCGGATGTCGCGTTTAACTTCGAGGAGGACGCGGGTGATTTTGCACTTTTAATGGCTTCCGGCTATCCCAGGTATCGGGGAGAAAGACACAGCCAGTTGCCTGAAAGTTCTCCGCAAAAGAAGAGAATTTCAACCTTTCTCAAGTGCCGGCTTTTCAGAAGCAGAAAATCCACCGTCGCCTTCACTATCTCCTCCGTCATCCGCTTCGGTCGCTTCCCCTGAATGAAGCAGTAGTCGCATCGGCAGTTGCAGTCCTCCGTGATGAGCATATCTACGAGCCACACTGGCGAGAAACGGTGCTCTTCCAAGACTCTTCGAAATGAATGTGCTACGCTGTTGGTGTTTAGACGTAAGTGCTCACCGAGGACTGCGCTGAATTCACAGTTCATTCAACTTGCCTCACCCGTACAGAGGCTACTTTGAGGTAGGTACCTCCCATTTGAGCATCACGCACATGTTTGATGTCAACATCTGCCTGTTCAAGTTTCGGAGAAAGCTTCGCTCCAATAACTGCTTCATCAATAAACCACAGGTTGCTAACGACCCGGAATACTAGAATTGAGATTGTGGAAAGGTCAGGATAGTTCTCGTGCCACGTTTTGATGACGACGCGGCGGGGGTAAGGAGAATGCGAGTAGTAATAATCCGCTTGGATTCTACCTATTGGCGATGGCCCGTCAGTTTCAAAGGTGGAGATTTCCCTGATAAGGCGGAAATCGTCCTTCGAGAAATAGAGCTCGTGTCCAGGTTGCAATTCATTCGATTCCCACCGGCCGAACCACATGAGGTCGCTTACGGTGAGCCACGAAGGGGGCGCCGATGAATGCGCAGCGAGGCCACCCGCCATCGAAAATGCCGGAACGCCGTCGCTCGCGCCTCGGTACCTCCTTCTCACTACGCGAAAATAGTCTTCATCTTCCGAATATGAATACGTTCTTAAGTCTGCGTAATACAACATATACTCCGCGGGCGGAACGAGGAAAACCCCTCTTGAGTACCTGCCGGTGTAAGGATATTCCTTAGTTTTGCCGTTTGGATAAGCGACCTTCAGTGTTAGAGAAACCGCCATTGAGTCTGGTCTCCTTTCACTAATAAGCCATCGCGCATTACGCTCGCGAGCCTGTCGTATGTTTCCAATGATATCCTCAGGCACTGCCAGTTTCCCCGAAGCCTTCTCACTCACGAGCGCACGCCTTAGAGGGAAAACCCTAACACGCTCACTGAGACCGGGGAAATTTACCTCGTAGCCGTATTGTGAGAAAGCATCGTCACCTGGGCTGAGTTCAACCGCATCGCTAGTATCGCGCGGTCTACTGGAGACTGAAGCCAGGCTACCTGACAAAAACAAAGTCACTGAAAAGGTAAGAAAAGAAACTGAAAGCAGAAACCATTTCAGCCAATATCTCATGTGTAGACCTCCTAACTTTCCAGATAACTTCTTCACATATATCTTTGGGAGCAGTTGAAATTGTTACAGCCGTCTTCGTCAAAGGCATTAGGTGGTACGCAACCAAAGCTGCCACAGTCAAACCTCAAAGCGCAATGGTCATACGAACCGTAACAGCCGAAGCCCACACCACCGCAACTAAAACCGCCGGTATTCTCGCACGAGAACGGGTCTCTGCAGTCAAATGGCTGGCTCCAGTCCTCGCATATAAACCAATTCGGTGTAACGCAGACTCCTGTCTCAGGTTCCCGACTTTCGCTGCTCCCGCCACCACCACCTGTTTCCCTATACGGCCTTGTCCCGTTCACCGCGAAGTGCATCTTGTTCAGGGCTTTGGCGTAGGCGCCGGGTAGAAGCGGGTCGCCTGAATAGCCAAGAAGGGAATAAGGGTCTTTGCGGGAAACTTCTGACGCCTTTTGCGCTATCTTCCGCCACTCGGATAGCGGACGCCTATCCAGCATCTTCTTCGCCAGGACCCTAACAAACTCCTTCATTTCCTTTTCGCTCTCAAAAAGCATTTCTTTATCCTCCTTTGGGTGGGTTATAAACCCGCCCCTACTTGTAGGCTTGGTCGCATTAGGCGACGCGGGGACCCCGCCCCGCCAAAGGCGGGTGAACCTACAGGAAATTACGTCGGAGGCTCGGTCTTCTCAGGGACGCAGGTGGTTTCAACGGAAGCTTCTTCCGCAGCGGGATTCTCAATTAGCCTTCTCAACCGCTCCCTCTCCTCTTCAGTAAGCATTCCTGCCAGCTTCCCCGCAATTTCGTCAACTTGGGCACGGGCTTCCATCTTGGCAAGCACTTTTTCCGCAGTTATCTCCGCCTGCGGAAGGGAGAAAGATTACGAGGAATTCAGGGTCTTTATCACCAGCTCGGCGGTTCGTTTTGAGGTCAACTCAACGATCTTCTCAATTTCCGCATCGGTCAGACTCATTTGAGCCTCTATCTATAGGTATAACATCAATTCCACGCTCTTGCAACCCCTTAGCCGAAATTTTTGGAAAATAGTTGTTTCACGCACTTCAGTCCAGAGAGGTATGGTGCAACCCATCAATTGCTATAATCAGGTTTCGGAGAAATTAGGTGCGGATAGTTTTCTCATGGCTTAAAGAGTTTCTTGACTTGCCGATCAAGGCGGACGACCTTGCGCGAGGTCTCACCGAACGAGGGATTGAGGCTGAAACTGTGCTCAGATTCGCCCACCTTCGCGACGGGCACGACTTCGGCAAGGTACTTTACAAAGTGCGTGATGACGAGGCAGGCTCCATCTATGCTGTCCTTTCTGAAAAGGGTGAACTTGAGCTTGCGTCCCGAGCACGCGAAATTCCAGAGAATTTAACCGTGCTCGTAAACTTGGATGGTGGTCGCATTCCGACGTTGGATGAGCTAGGAATTTCCTCAGTACGCTTCCCTCTTGTCAAGCCGAGCGCGATGGGCGATGAGGAGCTTTTCTCAGACGCGGTAATTGATTTCGGAGTGGTTAGTAACCGCGGGGATTTGCTTAGTCACTTTGGAATAGCCAGGGAGGCTCGCGTTGCCTTTGGTGGGGAGCTGAGGATGCCAGCTGTTTTTGAAGACGCTCGTGGTGACGGCATAGATAAGCCGTCAATCAGACTTGAAAACGTGGAACTCTGCCCCCGCTACGTGGGTGCATACCTCAACGTAACGGAAATAGGGCCCTCACCAGATTTCATCCTTTATAGGCTAAGCCTTTGCGGTGCAACGCCTATTTGCAACATCGTTGACCTGAGCAATTACGTCCTCTTTGAGTTGGGTCAGCCACTACACACGTTTGATCGCGCAATCCTCGAAGGCGCTATCGTCGTCAGAAACGCCCGCAAGGGTGAGAAATTTACAGCGATAAACCACGTTCAATATGAGCTTGACGATTGGATGCTACTCATCGCGGATGAGAAAAAGGGTTTGGCGATTGCGGGAGTGATGGGAGGGCTTCAATCAGAAATACGGGACGTTACAAGGTCAATTCTGCTTGAAAGCGCATACTTTACGCCAACCAACATTCGGGTTGAATGCAAGAACCTGGGACTCATAAGCGAAAGCTCTCTTCGCTTCGGAAGGGGGACTGACCCTGAAATGCCGCCGTTTGCCGGAAAGAGGTTTATCCATCTCGCACAAGGAATCGGCGCAGGAGAATTAGTTCCGGGAAGCTTCGTTGACGCGAACAGCTACACCGCCGACACGCCCCCCATACGCTTTAGTTCGAAATTTGTCAATTCCTTCCTTGGTGTAAACTATTCTGAAGAGCTAGTAGTTGAGAGCCTGAAGAAATTGGGTATTGCAATTGAAAGAACCGGTGAGGAATGCGTGGCAATTCCACCCTCGTGGCGCGGGGACTTGGAAACGAAAGAGGACATCGCGGAAGAAATTCTACGGGTGAACCTGTTTGATTCAGTCCCTGCAAGGGAGTTACTCGTTCCACTTAAGCGAGGTTATGTAGATGACGCTATTTCCTTTGAGGAACAAGTTGAAGACATTCTTGTTTCCCTTGGAGCTCAGGAAATGTCAAGCACCATATTCGTTGGAGAGGAAAGACTGGAACCGTACAACGTTGATAGAACGAGAATAGTTGCGATAGAAAACCCGGATACTTCCGACCAAGCCTTTCTTCTACCAACCCTTCTCCCGCCACTCATTAGTGCAGTTTCCAGGAACCTATCTTACCTGGAGACTCCACAGCTTTTGTTTGAGGTCGGCAGGACGTATTCAACCTCGCCCTTTGAGACTGGAGAGGCTTACAGAATAGGCGTAAATGAGAAGGCTTTCCATGAGCAACGTGTCCTCGGAGTAATGTTCGGAGAGGGGTTTGGCACGCCCGCTCTACTTGCGGAATCTTTGGTCCATCAGCATCCGTTTTACGTCCTAAAGGGAGTACTAAACCATATTCTGAAGAAGCTGGGAACAACTTCCCCTATTCTAGAACCGAATAGCATCCCTTTCTTTTCGGCGAACTTGAGTTTCCAGATTGACCTTACTGTCGGAGGCGAACGGTCGGCAATCGGATTCCTAGGGGAGGTTGATTCCTCTGTGACTTCTGCTGAGAACGTTGACTGCACTCTAGCGTATATGGAGATATCGCTCGACGCCCTGCGCAGGCACGTTCGTCACTCCCTAGCGATTCAGGCACTTTCACAATTTCCTCCCGTCATTCGCGATATCGCGCTGATTGCTCCCGCGACACTGGAAACAAGAGAGCTTCAGGAAGTTATAACCGCCGAGTGCGGAGATATCCTAGCTTCTGCATCGGTTTTTGACGTTTACCAGGGAAAGCAGGTTCCCGCAGGGAAAAAGAGCATCGCCTTCCGCCTGAGATTTCAGAGTCCGGATAGGACTCTAACTGGCGCGGAGGTAGACGAGCTTTTGCTAAAGACCTTGAAGGCTCTCCACTCTAAGCTCGGCATCGCTTTGAGAGATTTTGACAAAGTTCTGGGTGCGAAGGTGTTTGCGGAGGAGCGTTTCGTGCGGGAGCTGAGTGAGCTTTATAAAGGCTAGGGCTGTCGTGTTACAACGCCAGTTTGAGCCAATCGTTACTACCACTGATAGCCTACACTCAGAAGTGCCTGAACCCTGAAAGCGTTACTCTCACCTTTGCAGATCCGAGAGTCGCGTGTACACCTTGTTTCTTGTCCACGACTCTACCTATGCTTATAATCCTTCTTCCCCAGTCTTTGGGAAGCCTGTTCAAGCGTGAAGGGTCAGCAGTGAATAGGAGTTCAAAGTCCTCTTCCGCGGAAAGGATGGTCATCAGTATTTCCTCATCTCGCTCTGCTCCTAGGTATCGAAGCACGTCCCGATGAAGAGATTTCCTTGAGAGAGAAAGATCAAACCCCACTCCAGAATCCTCAGCCAGTATGAGAAGAGACTTACTAAGGGAGTCAGAAAGATCAATGCAACTCGTGGCGATTCCTTGTGTAGCCAGGCTCCTACCAAGTTCCAACCTGGGCTCGGGCGTAAGGAACTTCTTAATGGCGGTCTTCCAACCCCTGCCATCCTTGCGGAAGGAAGAGCTTAGGGCTTGCTTTCCGTGAGCTTCTAGGAGCCTTAGCCCGACTCTAGCCCTGCCAAGTGGAGCGCTTATGTAAATTACGTCTCCCACCTTCGCCCCGCTTCTTCTTAGCACGCTCTTTCGCCCAACCGCCCCAATCATCGTAATGCAAATCGTAAGCGAACTAGCCCCAATGAGGTCTCCACCAAGCACTTCAAACTTGTACTTCTTGGCACATCTTTTCAGACCCTCCGACAAATCAAGAAAGGTTTTATTCGTGGCTAAAATCTTTGGAACCCCAAGATTAACTAGAGCACCAATCGGCACTCCTCCCATTGCGGACACATCCGACAGATTCGCTAGGGCGCATCGCACCACAGCTTGGGAAGGGGACATATACGCGAGGCGAAAGTGCACACCTTCAATCATTCCGTCCTGAGTCAATATGAGAAGTGCGTCCCTCGAATAACACCGCCTCCTCCTCGCGTCACGCAGAACGTCCCCAACAACGCCCGTATCAATTAGTGCGGTGTCGTCCTTAGTTCCCGCCAAGTTTAGCCTCGTGGGATATTCTAGCTCTAGCACCCGCCTGAAAATGGAAAGCGCCTCTTCTTCGGTCGGATGCGCAGGCTGAGACTTTTTCGGCATATCAGTGGCAGGTCGTTATTTGGGCAGGTCAGGAGCCTTGACAATCTCTGCGGTGCCAATCAGGTCGCCAACTCTTAGCTTGGTAACCACATCCGCGCCGTGAATCACCTGCCCCATAACGGTAAAGTCGTTGTCCAGGTGGGGATTCACACCAAGGTTGATGAAGAACTGGGTGCTTGCGGAATTCGGCAACTTTTCACTCCCCTTATAGCTCTTGGCAAACGCCACCGTGTAAGGCGCATTTTCAGAAATGTTAGGCTCATCGGCGATCGTTTCCTGAGTGAATTTGAACTTAGGGGAATTAGGGTCAGTTACCCGCCCCATTTGGACCACGAAATTCGGCTCGTATCTATGGATGGATATTCCGTTATAAAAACCCGCCTCTACGAGGTCAATAAAGTGCCGGGCTGAAATTGGAGCTATTTCTGGGTAAATAGCTATTAAGAAGTTTCCCCTGGTAGTCTGGAAAAAGGCATATACCGGCGGACCAGCCTCCGCCGAGAGCCTGCTTGCGGGAATGAACCACTTCTCCTCCTCCTCAGATTTCTCCGCGTCCTCCGTATCGCCCTTCCCATTATCTGTTTCTGCTTCGCCACCTTCCACCTCGGGTTCCTCCGCAACCTCACCGTTTCCGGAGTTCCCACCTGCAGATACTTCGCCTTGCGTATCCTCGGTTTCCTCCAATTCCGACTCGGCAACTCCACCTCCTGAAGGAGGAGAGCCAGTCGCGTCAACAGTGGAATCCTCGCCTCCTGGGAGCGCCACGAGGGGCGCGGATGGTTTCTCCCCAGCAGGCTTGTACTCGTATCCAGTCTTCCTTTTTGGAACGGCAAAAAGAATTACCACTACAGCGACTATTAGCAACGCAACGACTAATGACATTACCCACCAACGCATCTTCTATCACCTCTGTGAAACATTCTTTCGTGAATCATTCTACACTTTTTAAGCGGTCGTTTCCACTTTCAGGGCACTTTAACTGGCTCTGCGTTTCCGTATTCGCCCGATGTGCTGGCACTCAGTTAAAGGCTCACCAGGCTCTTCACCATTAGCGCTATTAGGTCTCTTTCCGCTTCCGTTAGGCTTTTTCCTGCGCTTCTTCCAGTTCTATGCCTAAACTCCGTCTCTGTAATCAGCGCTTTCGCTCTCACTAGCGCGTCTAAGCTCCACCGCCTGGCAATCTCAAGGAGGAACCTGCGCCTATAATCCGAGATTCCGCGCACCGCACGCAACTTTCCACCTTCCCCATCAGTCTTAAGCACGTATAAGCTTTGCAGGTTCCTATACAAGTCCCTCATTAGCTCAAAGCCGATTGGCTCCCTCTTGTAAATCTCAAAGAGGAGGGGGAGCGCCTTCAAGTCTTTCCTGAGAATCAAATCGCGTATGTCGTTAAAGACGTTCCCAACCGTCTTCGTCACCACTCGTTCAAAGTACTCGTTTGGAATGCTTTGAGGCTCTGTTCTAGTTTTCAGCAGGCTTAGTTTCTTAAGCTCCGCGTCAATGAGTGAGGGCAACTCCCTGCAGGAGGATACGAGCACATCAATTTGATTGGACCCAAGCACAAGACCGTAGTCTACAAGGGCGGTCTCCAAAACCCACCTCTTGAGTTCCGATACTCCAAATGCAACGTTAATGTGTTTATCAACCAGATCTTTCAAAAGCTTGAAAAGCTTGCTTTCCTGAAACTTCATTCGCTCCGCGTACTCACCGTCAAAGTGCATTTCCTGAGTAAAGATTAGCTTCGTCTCCTCTGGCGTGGATGAAACCAGCCTGGTTAGCAGCTTCTCAGTCCTCTTTGTAAGAGATAGCCTTTTAACTTCTTTTACTAAGTAGCAGGAACGAATTTCAAACAGGTTGAGAGTGGAGATGCTTGAAGCCAAAGCATTGAGGTCCGCCTCGTCCGCGTAAAATGACCGCGTTTCCGCGTCCCCGGAGACTTCTTTGAGTTTCTTGGAGATTAATAGGTCATCGGTCGCGGTTATTAGATAGGTTGCCATATTGCTGGTTAATCATTTAGTTCTGCATCGTAGCTACCTATCATAAAACCCGAGCCAGCATTATTCAAACCCTAAGTAGTGAAGCGCGGTTTGCGTCTCTCAAGAAATGCTCTAACACCCTCCTCGCGGTCCGGACTATTCCAGATTAAGCCGAACAGCTCGTTTTCAAGCGCAAGCCCTTGGCTGAGAGTTCCCGTTGAGCCGTTGACTACCGCTCGTTTAGCGATCCTCATCGCGTTCCCGCTCTTCTCGGTCAACTTGGCGAGAAATTTCTTGCTTTCGTCCAGCAGTTTCTCCGGCTCCACCACCATTGAAACCAGCCCCCATTCCAGCGCCCTTTCCGCGGTTATCGCCTCTCCGGAAAGAATCATATACAAGGCTCTCTCTATTCCGATGAGACGGGGAAGTCTTTGGGTTCCTCCCCAACCGGGCATAAGTCCGAGGTTAATCTCCGGGAGCCCAAGTCTCGCCTTCCTGCTGGCTATCCTAAAATCACAAGCAAGACATATTTCCAGTCCACCGCCGAGGGCAAACCCGTTCACCGAAGCTAGAGTTATGTAAGGCGCCCGCTCCAACATCTGAAAAACTTGCTGACCGTAGTTAGAGAAATCCCGCGCAGAAAAGCTATCCAACTCCGGGAAAACGCCTGAGATATCAGCACCTGTGGAAAAGACCTTGTCCCCGTCCGCGGTTAGAATTAGACCCTTAACCTCCCGGTTCAGTTCGTAATGGCTAAGAAGGTCCTTTAGGGCAAGAACAAAGTCTATTCCAAACGTGTTGTACTTATCGCCTGACTTGGCAATTTTCACAGTTACTATGTGGGAAGTCTTATCAAACTCAGTTGAAAAGAAATTCGTGTAATCCAAGTCCAGTTCCTCCTTCAAGTGAAGTTAGAGTGGATATCCTCCGCCTCGTGGGGACAGTCCATCTAAAGAACACTCTGGCGTTCCCTTAACAGATACAATAAATGTTACCAAACACTAGATTTTCCGTTGAACTAACCCTTAGACGGACGCGTCTGGCTTAATGGTAGGATACATCATATGACGAAGCTAATCGCGTTGATAATCGGCATTCTCGGCGGAATTCTGATTGGCGGAGGAAACTTGGAGAAAAAAGTAGCAGAGGCTCTGCAGGATGAACTTGGAGACAAGGTCAAAGGGGTAAAGGTGGAGGTCCACTCCAACCCCGGTTCCTTCCTGCTTAGAGGTAAAATCGCCTCAATGGACTTTACCTTTGATGAGTTCTACGTTGAGCCCGTGGTTATGGACGAAGTCTACTTTAACGTAAAAGACATTCGGGTTAATCTTGTGCGTTCAGCCATCGCCGGAGAGACGAGGATCAAAAGCGTTGGCGAAATCACCTACAGATTCAAGGTCAGAGAAAAGGACTTAGCGAATGGACTCGCCAAGAAGGCTAGTTCAATAAGCTATCCGTCCGTGGAAATTGAAGGCGGAAAGATAATCCTTTCGGGAAAGTATAGGTTTGGCTTTTTGAAGGTTCCATTTGAAGTTGAAGGCTACCCAAGCTTTGAGAACAAGACTTCTCTTAACTATAGAATAACCGCTGTGAGGTTTGTCGGCATAAAACTCCCTACCGCAATTGATAAACTTCTGGAACGTGAAATTAATCCCATATTTGACCTTGACACATTCTACAAAAAGAAGGGCGAGGAGTGGAAAGTTAATGAAGAAATGCTTGGCAGAAAATTAAACCTGACGATTAGACACATCATAGCCAGGAATGGAGTGATAACGGTTACAGGCAGCATATAACATTGGAGGTTGAGGAGAGCCAAGCTTCCCTACACGGAAACATCTTCCTTAGGTTCCTTCAAGAGACGCGATTCCCAAAGAAGAAGCGCCACCGCGCTTGCGATTAACAAGGCGGATACCGCCTGATGTGCAGTGGTGAGCGCTACTTGCATTTGGTGAAGAGGTTCGCTGAAGGGCGTCCACGTAACAATATAGGAACCAATTCCTAGCACCGCCTGCACGCTTGCGAGAATAACGAGAACTAGCCCTGCCCGTTTAACCATCGGGACCGCTACCCCTAGGCGAAAAAACACCCTTGCCCCCGCGTAAAAGGCGACCGCTACCAGGATAATCGCGACGATGATGTGAGGAACAAGCCATATTCCCACGTGCCTCAGCCCGGCTCCTATTAGCAGTTGTAGGGCAAGAAGGCTTACGAGGACCCAATTCACAGTGATGTCCGCTGGCGGATTACGGGTGTGAAGGATTGAGGCGCTATCCAAGCTCCCAGAGGTGAAAATTGTGAGCGCCACAAGGAGCGCAAAGAGAAGCTGACCCAGAACACCGTGAATCACCGCTAGATACGGGTTTGGCAACATCATCTCTGGAGAAGAGCTAAGCGTAAAAGTTCCGGTAACTCTGAGACCGCCAAGAACCCCTTGAACAATGACCAGGACTAAGGCAGAGACGGAAAGAACCTTGACGTATCTACGCGTTTCTACGAGTTGAAGGTAGACCGCAAGCACCAATATGGTGAGTCCAACGAGCGCGCCAAAGAGCCTGTGGGCGTGCTCGTAGTAAATACCTCCACTCATTTTTGAAAGGGGGAAAAGGAACATATTGTATCCGAAGGTGTTGGGCCAATCCACCACCGCGAGCCCCGCATCCTTGCTGGTAACAATTCCACCTACGACGAGAAGGATGAAAGTTGAAAACGCCGAAACGCCGGCGAATATGCATTTCCAGTTCCTGGGCTTGGGCATAACAGTCGCCGAAAGCTTGCCTAAGTACGTGCTGATCAAGCATATTAACGCAAAGCCCACGACTGAACCAGGAATCCAAATTAATGGGGTGGGAACCTGTTCACCAAGCGTCTCTTTAGTCAAGATCCCGCCAAGGACGAGCATATTTAACAGCGAAATCGTCACGCCAAGATAAATCCCGCTAAGTGGCGGACGAGGCGTCTCTCTTCCGAATATGAAAGCACCAAGAGCCAGGGTGCCCAGAATCAGGACGCCAACTAGCGGGCTAGGAAGAGTTATTCCTGGTAGGCGTAAGGCGTATCCTACCGTCCACATTAGCGTTGTCGTGAGGAACGCAAAAGCTAACAGGTCGCCAACGTCCTTGTGCGGAAGTCTTTCAGCTTCGCTCATAAACTAATTGTAGGCAGAAATACGCGCACGTTCAATACTTGCCCAGAGATGGCCGTCACCTCGCCTCCGAATTTGAAACTAATTTTCAATAATAATTGGTATGCTTAGAGACGGGGAGTAGCTGAACGCCAAGTTCAAATATTCAAATGCCTGCTCTAAAGAAATTCGCTTCTTACTTTGAGCTTACAAAGCTTAGGCTAACCTCGCTGGTTACGTTCTCCACAATCGCTGGCTTCGTTATTGGAAGTGAAGGAACACCAAATCTAACAAGGCTCGCCATCACCGCTGTTGGAACATTCCTCACTGCGGGTGGAGCGAATGCGCTGAATCAGTGGATGGAAGCGGAGCGGGACGCCAAAATGCTCCGCACTCGCGGGCGACCTCTACCCACCCGAAGGCTAAGCCCGCTAGAAGGTTTTGCGTTCGGCGCGGGCATAATAGGCTTAGGCTTCCTTCTACTATTTATTACGTTGAATCCGCTTTCCGCGTATCTTTCTCTCACTGCAGCCGGCATATATGTTCTCATTTACACACCACTAAAGCCAATTACCAGCCTCTGTACCGTGGCAGGTGCGATGGTTGGCGCAATCCCACCGCTTCTAGGCTACGCGGGTGCGGCAGGCAGGCTTGAGTTTCCGGCATTCGTACTTTCCTCGATTCTTTTCGTCTGGCAAGTTCCACACTTCCTCGCGTTATCTTGGGCATTTCGCAAGGATTACTCCCGTGGGGGATACAGAATGCTACCGCTGGTGGACCCGGTCGGCACGCTTACCTCCAAGATGATTCTTCTCTACGGCTTCGCCCTAATTCCGCTCTCGCTCCTTGCAGGTTTTGAATTGAACGCTGGATACATCTACAGGGTAGGAGCGTTTCTTCTCGCCATTGGCTTTCTTTGGGTAATGTTCAGGCTTCTTATGAATAGAAGTGAGGGCAACGCAAAAATGGTATTTAAGGCAAGCGTCATCTACCTTCCTCTGCTTCTGATTCTCTTGATGCTAGACGCGAAACCAAAAAAATTGACTACTGGACGTATTACCGCAAATGAAACTTCCGCGAACGCTTCACTTAATATCCAGCTTACCGGTGGCCCAATGCCGAAAGAAAAGGAGTCCAATCATCTTCCGTTAGTCAAAGATTGGGATAACCGCGAATAGACCACCCCTTGTCCCGCCGATTCTCTAAAGAATACCAAAACTAGAATCCGCAAACCACCGCTACCTTACCAGAAGATTAATAGGCAAACAAAGATCAGAACCCAAACGACATCCAGGAAATGCCAGTAAATTGATGTGTAGGTGGCTTTAGCGTAATAGGAAGGGCTGAAGGGCCCGCTTGCGGACTTAGAGGTGACAACCCACAGCGGAACGAGCCCGCCGAGAACGTGTAGGTAGTGTATGCCCGTCAATAGGTAGAAGGTGAAACCGTAAAGGCTGGATTTTGCGGTTATCCCAGTTCTCGCGAGCTGGAACCAGCTGAAGCTCTGATTCACGAGAAAGGCAATACCTAGAAGTAGAGTCAGCCAAATAAGACTCTTGAAAGAAGTGAACCTGCGCCCCCTCAGACTCTTAAGAGCCATACGAAAAGTGAAACTGCTGAGAACTATCAAGAACGTGCTAAGCCAGAAAGTGATTGGTAGAGATGGCAAATCCTCCGGACGCCACTCTCGATTCCCCAAGCCAATGACAATAAAAGCAACTATCGTCGCCCCAAAGAGGATGGAAAGTGACGCGATAAACACGAGCATCCCCGCGTATCCGACTTTCAGTGCTATGGCATTTGTTCTCTTTGCATCGTCCATTTTAATCATTTGACTTCTGCGGGAATCCCACACAAGACTTCACCTAAGCGAAGTTGATTTTCCTCAATAATCTTCCAGTCCGCTTCATTTACGGGATGACCTCCGGAGAGTATCCAGGGATCAATTCTGGCTGATAGGAAATCGTGTCCATTAGCGCCAAGCCAACAAACAGGAGGACAAAAAATAGAGAGAAAATGAATACAAATGAATAGAAGGCGCGCTCATACCGGAGATGCATAAAATAAAGTGCAACAAGGGTAGCCTTCGCGGTGGCTATGATCATCGCTATCCATAGATTAAGGGAGCCCAAGTTGAATCTGACCGCCGCGACCGTGAGATAAGTTAGAACCATCAGGGCAAACCAGACAAGGGAAAGCACTTGCCATGGGACAACGTGGGCTACCCGGTCCTCAGAATGGGAGACTTTTTCAGTTTTAGATTTCATTTCTGTTTTCCGATCCTATAAGGTTGCATAGGCTAATGAATCAAGTAGAACAGCGGGAAAAGGTAAATCCAGATAAGGTCAACGAGGTGCCAGTAAAGCCCCGTTAAGTCAACCGCGGTAAAGTTATGCTCGTTGAACCTACCGCGAATGGCGAGAATGAGAATTATGGCAATTACGACGATACCGGCGAGAACGTGAAGTCCGTGAAGTCCAGTCATCGCAAAATAAACCGCGAAGAAAATCTGCACGTTCTGTGGAACACCATCGGATGAGGTAGGCTCCGAGGCGATGGAAGGTCGTGACTGGTGACGATCCCCAGTAGCAATCGCGGGCGCATGGGATGCACCATCCTTTGCCTCAAGTGCGCCGGGAGCAAGATCCGACTTTCCGCGAGCACTGTCCTCCACGTCAACATACGGGCTCAGATCAACGCCTGTAGCTTGTCCAGCTTCTCCCACACCTGAATGCTTCTCCACGCTAACCACCTGCTCCCTGTAATACTTTCCCCACAGCAAGCCGTGCTTCCACTTGTGCTCGTATTCAATGTACTTTATGCCAAGAAAGCCAATCCCACCAAGAATCGTCAAGGCAAGAAAGACAACTAACGCCTTTCTTTGTCCCAACTGAGCACATCTGACCGCAAGAGCGATGGTTAAACTACTGCAAATTAGGATTACCGTATTGATTGCACCAAGATTTACGTCCAGGAACTTGTGCCCATAAACGAATATCTCTGGGTGGTTCGCGCGATACACCGAGTAAGCGACGAAAAGACCTCCGAATAGCAAAACCTCAGTAATGAGAAACAGCCACATACCAAGCTTCGCGGACTCGTACTGCTGTTTCAAGCTCTCAAAGTGATGCGCTAGGTATGTGGAGTCGTTGTGTCTCATTTGAACCTTTTTCATTCTTGAACTGCTCATACTCCTAATGCGTGCACATCAAAATCACTATTGTTTGCCTTCCTTTGCGCCCTCCCACACGTACTCATTTGTTACAGGCAGGTACCTAAGGTTACTGAAGTCGTACGGATCAGTGGGAACTGGAGCCTCTTCAAAGTTCTCCTGAGCCGGCGGGGAAGGTGTTCTCCATTCAAAAGACGCCCCACCCCACGGGTTTGACGGCGCCCGGTTTCCTTTGAACAGGGAATGAATGAGGTAGATAGCGGTGATCACGAACCCTACCGCCATCAGGAATGAGCCGATACTGGAAATCATATGATAGCCCGCGAAGTCTGGACTGTAATCGTAATACCTTCTAGGCATTCCCTGAACACCTAGTATAAACTGCGGTATAAACGTAACGTTAATGCCTACAAACACCAGGAGGAACGCGATTCTACCCCACAACTCGCTATACACCTTTCCAAACATCTTCGGCCACCAGTAGTGAATTCCCCCAACAAACGCCATCAAGGATCCACCCATCATAGTGTAATGGAAATGAGCAACCACGAAGTACGTGTCATGCAGATGCACGTCAGTTGCAAGGGCGCCGAGAAATAGTCCCGTTAGACCGCCAATTAGAAACAGGAAAATGAAAGACAACGCGTAAAGCATCGGTGTTGTCAGATGAATGTCGCCTTTGTATAAAGTTGCAAGCCAGTTGAATACTTTTATTGCTGAGGGTATCGCCACCGCGAACGTCAATCCGCTAAATATCATATTGGCTAGAGCGGACTGTCCGCTCACAAATAGGTGGTGTCCCCAAACTAGAAACCCGATAACCGCAATTGCAATACTGCTAAAGGCAATGAACTTATAGCCGAAAATGTGCTTCCTACTGAACACCGAAACAATTTCGGAGACTACTCCCATAGCAGGGAGTATCATTATGTAAACCGCGGGATGTGAGTAAAACCAGAAGAAGTGCTGAAAAAGAACGGGATCACCACCAAGTGCAGGGTTAAAAATCCCGATCCCAAGAAGCCTCTCCGCAATTAGCAGGAGTAGTGTTATGCCAAGTACCGGGGTCGCCAGCACCTGCACTATCGCCGTAGCGTAAAGCGCCCATATGAAAAGTGGCAGTTGAAACCATCCCAAGCCAGGGACTCTTAGGTAATGAATTGTCACAATGAAATTTAAACCGGTAAAAATCGAGCTAAAGCCGAGCAAAAATGCCCCAAACAATACCGCGGAAACGCTAGTGGTGGTGATAGTGCTGTAAGGGGTGTAGAAAGTCCACCCTGTGTCAAGCCCGCCAGTCAGCAGCGATATGAGCGCAAACACCGCACCGCCCACCCAGAAGTAGTAGCTCATTAGGTTGAGTTTAGGGAATGCAACATCCTTTGCTCCAATCATAATTGGGAGAACGAAGTTGCCGAGCGCCGCGGGGATGCTGGGAATTATCACAAGGAAAATCATTATCGCGCCGTGTAGAGTAAATACCTTGTTGTACGTCTCCGCGGAGATCAAAGTGCCACCCGGTGCTATCAACTCAGTCCGCATAAGAATGGCGAAAATCCCTCCAAGCAGGAATGAAGTTAGGATGGACACGAGATAAAGGATGCCTATTCGCTTGTGGTCAAGGGTAAAAAGCCACGAACGTAAGCCTCTTGCTACGCTCAGGTAGTTTCCACTTCCGTTGCCTGATTTTTCCTGATTTTCAATTCCCTTAAGCGCGGGCAATCCTAGTTCTTCCATTGGTCACTCCAAACGATATTGCAAATTATTCTCAGTATTTATTACAGCCCTGGATTTCATTTTGCTTCAGCCTCCTCATCTTCGCTTTCTAAGGTTTCTCCGCTAACTCGGTCCGCGTCCCCTTCATCAGAAACCGACTGCGGACTGCTGTTTTCACCGGCGTTCCCTTTAACCGCTTCCTCTTCAGGCTTTAGGACGCTTCTTCCCTTTTCCGACAGCGTCTTCAAAAACGCGATAATCGCGGAAATTTCCTCATCCTTTAACCTACCCTTATAAGTTGGCATTACGGGGTCAAACCCCGCTACGACCTTCGCCTGGGGGTCAACGATGGATTCACGAACGTAATTTTCATCAACAGTCACCTTCTTTCTATCCATTAGCGCAACCTGTTCACCGAACAAGTCCTTGAACGTTGGACCAATCTTCACAGTTCCGTCAACGCTGTGGCACTGCATACATCCCCTGGTTTCGTAGAGTTTTTGCCCTGCTTCAGTTGGCGGAAGATTCTTAACGAAACTAGCGGAATCCTCCAACCACTTGTCAAACTCTCCCGGCTCGTGGACAATAAGCTTCGTAAGCATAGTGGAGTGACCCGTCCCGCAGTACTCCGCGCAGTAAATTGGATATTCACCCGGCTCAATCGCCTTGAACCAAATCTTCGCGTACCTACCTGGAACCGCATCGCGCTTGAGCCTTAGCGCTGGGATAAACAAACTGTGAATAACGTCTTCGGAGGTAATCACCAAGCTCACCGATACTCCTGAAGGGACGTGAAGCTCCTTGTCAACGTAACCGTTCGCGTAGGTAAATAGCCAGTTCCACCTCTGCCCTGTTACATTTATCTCGTAGGTTTCAAGCGGACTTACCGACATATCCATATACCCCTTAAAGCCCACGAAAAAGATCACGAACACCAGAATCAAAGGGATGACAGACCATGTGAATTCTAAGAGAAAATTGTGGTGAGGGCTTTGTCGCGGTTTGCTCCCCCGTCTGTGGCGATAGAGAATGATAAAGAGTATCATCAAACCTACGATAAGCAGGAAGAAGAAGGTCGTAATCGTGAGGATAAGAAAGAATATTTTGTCAACTTCGCTGGCGCCTGCGGAGACCGAGGGAGGAAGGATAGACCCGCTATCTCCTTTCCCAATGAGAACCTTGTTTACAGCATAATTTAAAATTCCCAACATTTCTTTAAGCATCACAGGTGAGTAGTAATTCGCGTCAGTTCTTAAGCAGATTGGATGACTTCCGCCTAAAGAGAATTAACTCCCGCGCCCAGAAAATTCCCAACACAAAACCAAGCGTGATAATTGTCAAACCACCCGCAAGGCGGACTATATTCATAACCACTAGCGTGTATTTACCAGTTTCTGAGTTGTAACGGAAGCAGTAAAGAAACACTTGGTCCAGCGGAGTTCCTATCTTTCCCTGCGATGACTCGATTAGGGACAGGCGGAGTATCTTCGGATCGTAGAGAACATCATAGATATAACGTGAGATTCTACCATCTGGAGTAAGAAGCACAAGAACCGCGACATGGGCAAACTCACCGGATTTGGGGTCAAATCTGTAATGGAACCCCACCGAATCTGTGAGCGCGCGTATGTTCTCTCGTTTTCCCGTCAAAAAATGCCAGCCTTGCCAGGCTTCCGTACAGCCGTATTCTTTTAAGTAATTCTGCTTCTTAAGCTTGGCTAGCGGTGGCGTTTCAAGCGGATTGATACTAACGGTCACGATCTCAAAATCCTTCCCTGGCAGGAGGGGCACTTCTTTAAGCGCTTCAACCAATCCATTTAGTTGAAGGGTACAGAGCATCGGGCACTCGTAATAGTTGAGAGTTAACGCAACTGGCTTTTCACCTCTGACGTAGTTCCCCAAGACAACCTTCCGACCTTCTTCATCCACAAATTCAAGGTCAAGGGGTACCATTGCATTTAAGTTTTCGGTTACGCCTACCCCTTCTAGCTCTGCAGGGGGCGGTTCTATTCTTTCCGCGGCGGCAGCAGGCTTGAAAATTAGACTTAGTATCATTAGCGATGCTAAATAGATCAGTCTTGGGGAATTCGTTTGCATACTATTCACTGTTACCCTTCCCCTTCTTGGTTGACTTTATCCCCGGCACGCTCTGGAAAAGTAGGCTGAGGTTCGGTTCCTCTCAGTGATGATTCAGCCTTGCCGGTATCACCGCGCTTTTCAGATAGCTCCCTGACCGTGAGTTCCATCGCCCTGTCAATGGGTATAGCTATTATGCCCTTCTCCTTATCAACCCAGCGATAACTGTTTAGCCTCTCCAACTGCTCCACTTGAAGATTCACTAGGCTTTCAAACCTGTCCCGAAAAACCTTCCTTTCAATCTCCGCCTGCTCATACCGATAGAACCACGCGCTCATACCCGCTATGCTCAGGTATACGAGCACAACGGAAACAATGCCTATTGTAACCACCAGAGGAATGTTAATGTCTTCAAAATAGTTTTTCTCTTTCTCCGCCATTTTCTGTTATCCCCACATTTCAAACCTTAAGAAGGCTGAATCACTTAAGGACTCGTTTATTTCAAATCTGCAAAACTTAGAGAATCAGCCAGACGGGGGTCCTTGAGTGGAACAAGTGGATACCTGCTTGCCAGCATAAGGAACCCTGAAACGTAAAGGGCAAACAGCCCAACCAAGGTTATTAGCTCCATAACTCCCGGCGTCGCGAAAACCTCGCCTAGTTCAGGCATGATTAGCCAGTAAATATCAACGTAACGCATTAGTAGCATCCAGAACGCCCAGAAAGCAAGAATCGGGAGTCTACGCTTGGCGAAACGGGATATGAGTCCAAGAAATGGAATGACGAAATGCCCGACGAGAATCACCATAGAAACTCCAACCCATTCTCCACTTGTCCGCTTGACGTACCAACTAGCTTCTTCAGGGATGTTCGCGTACCAGATGAGCATAAACTGGCTAAAGCCAATGTAAGCCCAAAAAACGATGAAGCCGAAGAGGAATTTGCCGAGATTGTGAAAGTGGTCAGTGCGGATAGCGTCCTTAGTGTACCCCTTGGCTTGTAGGAAAGCTAAGATAATCACAAGAAGGGCAAATATTCCAACCGAACTACCAGCGAAGTAATATACCCCGAGGATGGTGCTGTACCAATGCGGGTCAAGCGACATTATGAAATCAAAGGTGAAGAACGTGAGCGTCAAGCCAAAAAGAATCAGAATCGGGGCGCTAGCCCTCTGAAAAGCAATGGTAACGCCAGGTTCTCCTGTCTTATCCTGCTTCAGGGAACCCCTCAGAAACCAAAGGGAACTGAAAATCCAGACCGTGAAGTATACCACGCCTCTCGCTACGAAGAACGGAATATTCAGGTATGCCTGCTTCCCTTGAAGAATCTGGTCGTGCGCCAGGAGCTCAGTATTGGTCCACTCGTAGATAATGGGAATTCCAATAAGAATCGGAATAAACAGGATTGATAGCCAGGGAAAGAGCCCTGCAAGGAATTCAGCAATTCTCCTAACAACTACACTCCAGCTGGCACGCGTGATATGCTGAATGCTAACAAAGAACAACGCTCCGAGAGAAAGGCTAAGTATGTAGGAGAAGGCGGTAAGGTAAGCGAAGAGAAACCTTCTAAGCCCGCCTTCAAGTATTGGGTGTATCGCGAATGCAACCATGAGTAGGATAATCCCGCTACTAAAGGTAATAATAGAGGCAATTTTGCCCGACCTGCCAAGACTGCCCTCACCGCTTCTAAGTGCGCTTTGGGTTGCAGTTTTCACCTGATTACGCATTAATTATTTGCCTCCAGTTCCACTTTCTCCCACTCCGAGACGTCATCAAGCGCTGCTCTCTGGCTTCTCTGCAGAGCGCGAATATAGGCTACGATTGCCCACCTATCCAGCGTTGGAATCTGTCTTCCGTATGGGGGCATACTTCTAATTCCATTAGAGATGGTATTGAAAAGGTGCCCCACTTCCCTTGCTCGCACAGCGCCATCGTGGAGATTCGCTGGCGGGACCCACTTAGCCTGCTCAAGCTCCTCTGCCCTTTTAGCGGTCATTCCCACACCGCTTCCGTCAATCCCGTGGCACGGGGCGCAGTAAATCTCAAATCTTTCTCTTCCCCTCTTCATAAGCTCAAATGTAACGGGTATGGGAAAATCCCTCACCCACTCCCCACCAATTTTTCCTCTGTAGAAACGGTCGTCATCCCTCAATTCCCCACGCGCAACCGAGCCTGGGACAGGCAGGCGCATCGCCATCCCGTCCGCGAAAAGCTCACTCTCCTCCTGCACCTTAAACTTTTGTTGTTTATCCATGTCGGGAATGAAAGATGGTCGTGGAGCGTCTGAACGGCGCGCCCTGGCAAGTCCCACGTTCGCCAGCGGTATCAGCGAAATCGCTCCTATCGCAATGAACGTAAGAACGACCCCGCGAGGAATAAGATACGAGGAAGGCGAAGGATAGAAAATATGTTCAACGGATTCAGCCCCAACTGACCGCAAGAAATTCTCAGTATCCTCTAAGGCGAAGTTAGGGTCGGAAGAATCTATAGATATGAAGAACTTATCGGTCGTCGCCCTTTTGAACTTCCCACTGCGGAAGAGGGGATGCGAGAACATCGGAAGCCCGTTGAACGCCAGCATTCCGAGAAACGCGCCAAGTGCGGAAAACAATATCGTGAGTTCAAAAGCCACGGGGATATTGGCGGGCAGGCTGAAATAGGGCTTTCCACTGATTAAGAATGGATAATCAACCGCATTTGTATACCACTGAAGCAGGATGGCAACAACAGCGCCGGAAACGCCCGAAAGGAATATGAACCATCTGTAGACGGTCGTTTTCTTGCGCTCTAGTCCAGAAAGCTCGTGTATGGGAAATGGGGTATGCGCGTCCCACCTAGTGTATCCCGCTCCAACAGTTTCTCTAATAGCATTGGTAATATCACCAACAGAGGCGAACTCAGCAAGCAAGTATGCCGGCTTCGTTCTCTCGGTGCTTATCACTTTGAATTCGCCTTTTTGTAGCTTATTGCTCATATTCGCCTGGTACTACTTGGTAAAAGGATCACCACTCTTCATTATCCGGTTCCTCCACCGCCCTCCGCATGACGAATACCCAAGTTAGCAACCCTTACTTCTCCTTCTTCAGCGTCATCCAAATGTAAATGAGCGTCGGGCATCACTCCTTTCACCTCACTCATAGCGATCATCGGCAGGAAACGTACGAAAAGCAAGAAGAGCGTGAAGAACAAACCAAAGCTCCCCAAGAGGATTAGCAGGTCAACGACAGTCGGCTTGAACATACCCCAGCTTGAAGGCAGGAAATCTCTATGAAGGGAGGTAATGACGATTACGAACCTTTCAAACCACATACCAACATTCACGAGGATTGAGACTATCCACATTACTACCACGTGAGTCCTGAACTTCTTAAACCAGAAGATTTGCGGGGCGACCACGTTGCAGAAAATCATTAGCCAGTAAGCCCAAGCGTACGGTCCTAGGGCTCGATTTAGAAAAGCGAAAAGTTCGGCTGAATTCCCGCTGTACCAGGCAGTGAAAAACTCAATGGAATAGGCATAACCAACAAGTAGGCTAGTCGTGAGAATCAACTTGTTCATATTCTCCAGGTGATGAAGTGTGATTAACTCATTCAGTCTGAAGATACTTCTGATAGGAACGACGAGGGTAACGACCATCGCAAGTCCGCTGAAGATTGCTCCCGCGACAAAGTACGGCGGGAAAATAGTCGTGTGCCAGCCCGGAAGAAGAGAAACGGCAAAATCAAAGCTAACCACGGAGTGGACGCTGAGAACCAACGGCGTAGCGAGCGCAGCAAGAATAAGATAGCCTGCCTCGTAAAGCTCCCACTGCCTGATTGAACCTCGCCACCCTAAGCTCAGGAGCCCGTAGACGATCTGACGGATTTTCGTTCCCGCCCTATCTCTGATGGTGGCTAGATCCGGGATCATACCCATATACCAAAACATTAGAGAAACAAGAAGATAAGTGCCGACCGCAAATACGTCCCAGAGAAGCGGGCTCCTAAAGTTTGGCCACATCAGCATCTGGTTTGGGAAGTAGGGAAATATCCAGTAGATAACCCAGATTCGTCCCACGTGAATTGCTGGAAAGAGACCGGCGCAGAATATGGCAAAGATAGTCATCGCCTCCGCAAAGCGATTGATACTAGTTCTCCATCTCTGCCTGAAGAGAAATAAAATAGCGGAGATTAGCGTCCCCGCGTGGGCTATTCCGACCCAGAATACGAAGTTCACTATGGGAAATCCCCAGGCAACGGGCATATTATTTCCCCAAACCCCAATTCCAATGCCTATCGTATAGGCAACCGTTCCGAGAAGGAGCAACAAGATAGAAATAGCAAAGCTAAGGGCAATTAACCAGGTCAGCGGATGCTTCTTCTGCTCAACGATCCCGCAAACCTTGGCCGTTATCGTACCGAAGTCATTCTGCCCAAGGACGAGTTTGGGGCGAACCCTAGGGTCCTCCATCGTATTATCAATCTCTCTCAATCCACCAGCTTCCATCGTTTATCCATTCATTTCAATCTTCACCGATGACAGGTCCAGCAATCCGTTGAGGGGTTGATGTCGTAATCTTTCCTCAGCCTCTCTCCGAGGGCTAACTGACCCTCTTCGGGGACATAATCCATCTTGGTAACGAATTCCTTTGGACGCAGGTACTTCTCAGGATTGCGATGGCATTCCAAACACCAGCCCATGCTCAACGACTCCGCTTGATAGACAACCTCCATTCGGTCAACTCTTCCATGGCACGTTACGCAACCCACCCCCCTCATCACGTGGGCGCTATGGTTAAAGTATACGAAGTCCGGTAGGTCGTGAACCCTAACCCACTTTATAGGTTTACCGGTCGCGAAACTTTCCTTGAGCAGGGTTAGTTTCTCGCTATCTGGGAGGATGGACTTATGGCAGTTCATACAGGTTTCCGTCGGGGGAACGGATGCCCGCGCTGTGTATTCAACGGTGTTGTGGCAGTACCTACAATCAATGCCGAGCTTCCCTGCATGAACCGCGTGGCTGTAGGGAATGGGCTGAGTTGGCTGGTAGCCCACCGATGTAGTCTTCGGAGAAGTCGCGAGTATAATTATCGCGGAGAAGTACGCCACCGCCAATAGCAAAAGCCCGCCGGATAGGCGGAACAACCTGTCTACCCACGGGGAGAACATTAGCCAAAAAACTTCGTCAGCACTGGATTTTAACCTTTCGGCTACCCTGCGTCAAGATAATACTGAGTGTGAGTATGAATTATTTTAAGTGAAGATTCTTAAGAATCGCAAGTGAATGAACACTCAAGAAACTTGGGAAACAAATCGTATCTAGCAGTATAAACTTTTCCCTTTTACGAGTAGTTTCTACTGCTGAATCCAAGAGAGCGGTTGGTAAGAAACCCGGAAGCAAAGCCTAATGCTAGCTTGGGGATTCTGACCAAGACCTTTTGGAGAAAAAAAATCGCCAATCCCGATTCACGATGGGCTTGACCGAGGGCACAGGCAAAGACCTTTTCTCTCAGACCAGACAGGAGTCTTAACCGTCCATTGTGGTAATATGAATCGGAAGAGCGCGGGGATATAGCTCAGTGGTAGAGCATACGGTTCGCATCCGTAAGGTCGGGGGTTCGAATCCCCCTATCTCCACCAGCTATTGCTTTCGGGTAAAACAGTCTCAGGCAGGATTTCCCGGCGGATGGAGAAATGAGGTTCAGGATTGTTTCTTGGAACGTTCACAGTTGGAGGGATAACTTCTTGCGTCCGCGCTTCAGCGAGATGCTTGCCATCCTAATCGGACTGCGACCTGACGTGCTTTGCCTGCAAGAGGCTAGGTGGGACCCGGAAAGAGGTATCCACTCTCTAGAGCTTGATACCCTGCGGAGCGAGCTGGGGCTTCCGGGTTTTGCAGTCGCCCAAACGCACCTGAGCCCTGTAAAGCGTCAGGCAACAGGACACGTTATCCTGCTCAAAGGAGCTATTTCAAACAAGCGCGAGTTTGATATTGGCGTTTTCTTCGGTATGAAGCGAAAGGTGCTGCTCGTGGAGACGAAGGTTGAGAACAAACAAATTAACTTTGCTACCGCGCACATCTCCCCTATGCCCCACCCAACGGTTAGCTTTATAAAGTGGAAATGGCTACCGAGACCAAGAGAGGTTAAGAAACTCCTGGGAATATTGGACGATTTACCGAAACCGCTGGTGCTAGCGATAGACCTTAATGCGCCCCCTGAAAGCGAGGAGTATAGGGCATTGGCGGAGATTCTAAGAGAGCCTGGCAGGTTTCCCGCAACGCACTCGTCCGGACTTTGTGTGGATTACATATTCGCGAGCCAGGAGGTGGAGAATTCCCATGTTTCTGTTGGCTTAACCTCCTCTCCCTCCGACCACTTCCCAATAGCGTCAGAGATAAGAATGTAAACGTAGTAGCGGAAAGCTCAGAAACCTTCCCCACTGTTTGGCTTCAACGATTCACTTTCTAAAGAATGGATTCTGCAATCTCGTTGAATCGTTCCCGCCACCCGAATGTTACATTGCAAACACCCTAGGGTTCTCCAGAAACCCAAAGGCGAACGCGAAAGATTCTGTATTCAGCGTGATGACGGTGATGGATAACCGGGTGCTAAAATCCGACTTATGCTACCGGAAAATGTTTATCTCGCTTTTCTTCTGATATTTGCCCTCAGGGTATGCGACGTGTCGCTAGGTACCCTTAGAACCGTTTACACACTCCAGGGGCGCAAGTACCGCGCAGCCGGCATCGGTTTCATTGAAGTGATAATCTTCATCTTTGCGATAAGCCAAGTGATTCGCAACCTTCAAAATCCAGTCTTGATGGTGGCCTACGCGGGCGGTTTCGCCACCGGGACGTTCGTCGGTCTTTGGCTTGAGGAGAAACTCGCTCTCGGCAACGCCCAACTCAGAATTATCAGCCGTGACAAGGGTGAGGAAATAGCCGAGGAACTGTGGATGAGGGACTTCGGGGCAACCGTAGTTCCCGGTTACGGGCGTGAGGGCACCGTAAGCCTAATATTCAGCATAATTCCGCGAAAGTCCATAGAAGAGTGCGTGAGAATCGCATCCTCCAGGGACCCCAAAAGCTTCGTAAGCGTATCCGACTCCCGCTACCTCTTCCGCGGTTACGTGGGTCACCACGGAAGAAGAAAGTGAACCTTTGCAGGGTGGAGACCTGTGCCCAACCAAAGATGCAGGGACGGCAGGACTGAAATCCACCCCTACTTCACCTGAACCTGACGGTTTAACTGGCTAACGGCATTGGCAAGCTCGTCGGGTGAGAGGTGTTCCTTACCTGCGTTCACGCTTACCTTGAGAGCGGTCTTGTCAGCAAGGACGACAATAATCTGGTCGCCCAAGGAAGCTAGTTTTGCGAAGGCTTCGCTTTTTCGGGCGAGCTCAAAGTAGGCGTCGCTGAAAGTTTTCACCTCAATCAGCTTCTGCTTTTCCTTGTCATACCGGCTATCCGTCCAGTAGCCGTCAACGAAGAAAAATGTCTGATCTCCGACGTACTTGATAGTCTGCACCTGTACCTTTTCGCCCGCAACGTTGTAGTAGGCGCCGGGAGCGTTGGCGCCGCCCTGACCACCCGCGGTTTGCCCTTTAAGCGTCTGACTCGTTTGCGCCTGTCCCACAGCGCCCGCACCGGATTTCGCCTCCGCAACAGCTTCCGTCGCGTCAAGGGCACGGCGTAACTGCTCCTCTTCACGCGCGAAGAACGCATCTTCCTCGCGGATGAGGAAGCTGGTGTACTCAGTGATGATGCCGTAACGTTTGGAGAGGCGCACGACTTCCGCGATCAACTCGTCATTCGTCCCGTGCAGGCGAAGCTCATCCGCCAAATAACCGATCTTCCTCCCAGCCCAGACGCGCGGAATGAAATTGCGGTTCGCCCTGCTGGCGAAGTTCACAGGAAATTCATATACCTTCCTTGCCCCATCAACCTTCCCTTCAAGAACAATCTCGGCGCGCCCTCCGCTTGAATACCTGCCTGACAAGATAATTTGATTACCCTTGAAAAGGTCGGGCATTTCCCTGGGGAATAGCTCCTTCACGCGAACTCCGTTAAACCTAATCTTCACGTCTGTCAGCACCGGACTTGAAATCTTCGAGTAAAGCGCGGAGACCTTAACCTCAATGTCCTCATTGGGGCGCACGTACTCGGTTACGCCATGGTTCTTCTCCGTAAGTTTATCCAGTAAATGCGTGTTTACGTCGTAACCAACGCCAAACGCGAAGAGCCGTGCACCTCCGTTGTTCGCCACGGTGAAATTCTCAAAGATCTCGTCCTCGTCGGTAACGCCCACGGTCGGAAGCCCGTCCGTAAGGAAAACGATGTAACTCGGACGAGAACCGCTTTCACTCTTCAGTAGCTCAACCGCCCGCAGAAGCGATTCGTTTATGTTCGTTCCACCCTCCGCGTCAAACCCGCGCACGAATTTGAGAGCATCGTCCCTACTCTCCACGCCCCACGTTCTTAATCCCTCCTCAAAGCATGTCCACAAACTGTCCGAATAGGCGATAACGTTGAAGCGGTCGCCCACGTTCAAGCTCCTCAGCACGAACTCTAAGGCGCCCTTAGCCTGGTCAATTTTGCCGTCAGACGCCATTGACCCGCTCTTATCCAGAACGAAAATGAAGTTTTTGCTTATGATTTTCGCTTGCCTAGATTCCACCCGCGGAGTAATTGTCGCCAGAAAGAAACCGTCTTCGGAATCGTCTGCATCATAGGCAAGCACGCTCGCCCCGATTTCTTTAGGGTCAACTGAGTAGTACAGGACGAAGTCAACCTCAGGGCGGACGTCATTCTCCTCGTAACTAAAGTTCACCCGAGCATCGTCACTCCGGTTAACGCTGATTGAATGAGAAGGAGAGTAGACCGTTTTTAGCGGTATGGACGATTCGATGACCCCGCTAATGGTAACTTCTTCAATCGTCTGAGCGCTGAACTTTTCGGTGTTCAGCGGATAGACGTATTCGTAGACCCCGTTCTCCGACTTGACGACCTGTGTATACGACAGTTGGATTCGTTTCTTCTCGCGGGGCTCTATTGGGAATACGCGGGCGCGAAAGGCGTCTTTACCTATGTATTCAAGGAGCGCGGGGTCACGCTGTTTGCGGACGACGTCCTCGTATATTTGCCTGGCATCCCGCGCCGGTAGGACGATACCGCTGATCTTATCTCCGTTCACCCACATTGAAAAATTCTCTAGGACCGCGCCTGCGGGGATTGGGAAGACGTAGGTTGCCTCAATTCTTCTGCCAGTGAGATTCTCAAACTGTTGGTCAATTTCCGTGCGCACGACTCCGTCTTGAATAGAGACGTTTACTCGGTGATAGTTAATGGCAAAGGCGTCCCGCACCGGTATATCAATCGGCGGAACTAGGATGCCATCCGCCATCGCAGGAAGGGAGACGAAAAGGAAGACAAGAGAAAGGAAGAGCGCCTTAATAAGGAGAATGGTATCGTTCCTCATAGGAGTTAGGACGAAGGAACCACGCATACTGTTCGTCCCTATTCCTTAACCACGACAGTCTCACACCTCTTTAGACATTCCGGCTTCAGTCTCTGCCTATCAAAGCCGAGCTTTTGGTAGGGAACGCCTTGAGCGAAGGCAAGCAACTGGAAGTAGTAAACCGGTGGAGTGCTGAATTCTTCGTTGAACGCGCTTGCAATACGCATTTGCCCATAGTCAAACTGAGAAAAGCAGGTCGGACATATAAGGCATAAAATATCCGCCTCCTCTTTCTGAACAGTCAGAAGAAGGTCGTGCATCATATTAAGCGGGATCGCTTCATCCTGGGAGGCTTTTCCACAGCAGAGGTACCAATTTCGGTGGCGCACTGGCGTCGCGCCAAGCGCCTTCACAAGTTCCTCCAGAACCTCGGGGTTGTTAGGGTCATCAACCTGCATAATCCGACTGGGTTTCAGCAGGTGACAGCCGTAGTGAATCGCCACTTTCAAGCCCTCCAGTGAGCGGACGACGGTCTCCTTTACCTTTTCGTAGCCGACCTCGTCACGCACGAGGGTAGCGATGTGCCTGACTCTAGTAGTCCCCCTGTATTGCCTGCCAATTCTTCCGAGGCGTTCGTTAACCTGACTTCTAAGTTCATCATCTTTAAGCAGATGGGAAGCTTCGGACAGGGTTGCGGTGCAACCAGAGCAGTTAGTGAAGATATCCACACCCAGCTCCTCCGCAAGCGTGAGATTCCTGGCAGCGACTGTGAGCCAAGCGAGTTTATCCTTGGACTTGAAATAGATGGGATCAGGACAGCAGGAGGCACCTTTCAACTCCAGAATCTCTATTCCGAGCAACGGCAGGCTTGCGCGAATGGCAAACTCCATCGCGGGGTATCGCGCGGGAATCAAGCATCCGGGAAAGAAGGCATAGGACTTCACGAGCCTTCACCTCCTTCCTTCGTTGTGGCAAGTATCTTTTGAATCTCTTCCATCGGCACGGGGGTCAAGGGCGGAAGCCCAAACTGCTCCCTTAGGCGATTTACTGCATCCGTTATGGGAGCAGTTCTTCCGCTCTTTTCAAACTGACCGATTATCTTCTCAACGCCCCGCGGATAAATTCCCATATCCGACAGCATATTCTTAAGCGAAATGATAACCTCAACCGGCTTAACCTCCTGCGGGCACCTCTCGTGGCAGTTGTAGCAGTTGGTGCAAAACCAAAGAATGGAATTCTCGGTGAGCAATTCCTCGCCAATGCCGTAAAGCACCATCAGCATTATCTTTCTTGGGTTAAAGCGGTTATCGCTGTAAGTTGTTGCGGGACAGTCGCCTACACAAGCTCCGCATTGATAACAAAAGTTTGCGAGATTACCTTCAACCTTCTTTGCGAGCTCCCTACGGAAGCTAAAGTCAACCCGTACGAGCTTCTCTCTTTCTCCATTTTCACAGTCATCCTTCATCTTCTTCCTCCCTCGCCGCGCCTCGCTTCTTCAGATGACGGATGCTGTTTGAACGACACTTAGGGCAGGAACGTTCCTTATCCTCCCCCTTCAGAACCTTCTCCTCGTACTCATAACCGCACATCATACAGCGGAACCGTTCAGTTGTTTCAATCGCTGACATAGTTGTAGAAGGTGTTATTAAACACCAACCGTTACCTCCTTTTTCTTTTTGGGCTTCGCAACTAGAGCTTTCTTCGCGTGATCAATTTCCTCTGGCGTAACGCTTTTTCTAAGTTCCTCCATCTGCCCCATTACCTTGGCAAACTTTTGCCCCTCCGCCGCGCTTATCCACTCAAGTTGAAGCCTTTCAGGACGAACTCCTGCACGCTCAAGTTTGTCCCAAAGCCTCTGGACACGCTTCACCGTTTGCCTATTTGCGTTTATGTAGTGACAGTCGGCGTAGTGGCATCCTGAAACGAGTACGACAGGCGCGCCAAGCCGAAACGCCTCCATTACCATCTCCTCAGAGACCCGCGCGGAGCACATCGTTCTCACCACCCGATTCGTGCTTGGGTAGTGCATTCGTGAGATTCCAGCCATATCCCCGCCCGCGTAACTGCACCAGTTGCACGCGAAAACGAAGACTTTCTCCTCCGGCTTTTCCGCCAGCACTGAGCGAATCTGTGCGGAGTATTGCTCATCCCTGAAGTGGCGCATAATGATTGCGCCATCCCTGCAAGTGGCTCCGCAGGCGCCACACCCCGCGCAAGCCGCTTCAATCACGTAGGCGGGTTGCCCCTTCTCCCAACGGATAGCGCTATAAGGGCAAACTCTCACACAAAGCCCGCAGCTTGTGCAAAGCTCCGGAACAATCTGGCTCGTGATAGCTTCTATGGTAATCTCGTTCTTGTTAAGGATGGATAGAGCGCGTGAAGCGGATGCCCCAGCCTGGCACACGGCATCCTTTATATCCTTCGGGGATTCGCAGAATCCAGCAAGAAAGACGCCACGCGTAGGCGCGTCCACTGGCTTAAGCTTTGGATGAGATTCCATAAAGAAGCCATCCGAGGTTCTCGGAAGGGTAAAGAGGCTCGCTATCTTTTCCGCATCTCTAGGCGGAACTACACCAACGGAAAGAACCACCATCTCAAACTCGTATCGTTCCACCCTGCCAGTGGTAGTGTTCTCAACGGTGAGAATCAGGTTGCGGGTCTCCGTATTCTCCTCTATGTCGCCGGGAAGTCCGCGGATGTAACGCGTGCCTGCCTCCTTACTCCTCTGATACATATCCTCAAATGACTTCCCAAACGCCCTTATGTCTTGGTAGAAGACGGTATTCTCCGTATCGGGATAATGGTCGGCGAGTAAGAGCGTATCTTTAACGGTGTTCATACAACAGATGTTTGAACAGTAAGAACGACCGTACTTAGGATTTCTTGAGCCCACGCACTGAATAAACGCAATTTTCTTAGGGAGCTTTTGGTCAGATGGTCTCACAAAATGACCACCGGTAGGACCGCCCGCGCAGATTAGCCTTTCAAACTCCATTGAAGTTATGACGTTCTCATAGCGCGTGTAGCCGTAATCATCCAAGTCACGCGGGTCGTAAACGTCCAAGCCTACTGCAACGATGACCGCTCCGACTTGGCGAACTACGATTCTCTCCTCGTCGTCATAGTTGATCGCCTTTTTGTCGCAAACCTTTTCGCATCTTCCGCAGGCGATTGGATTAGTGCCAAGACAATCCTCAATCCTTAGAATGTATGAGCAAGGAATTGCCTGCGGGAAGGGAATGTAGATAGCCTTGCGGGTAGCAAGCCCCATCTGGAATTCATCTGGACGCACCTGCGGACATACTTCCGCGCAGTCCCCGCAGGCGTTGCACAGCTCCGGATCAACGTATCTAGCTTTCTTGCGAATCCTAACCGTGAAATTCCCGACGTATCCCGAGACTTCCTCAACTTCGCTATAGGTTAGGAGTTCTATGTTTGGATGCCGACCGGCATCTATCATCTTTGGTCCCAGAATTCATATACTACAGTCCATCGTCGGGTAGTTCTTGTCCAACTGAGCCATAATCCCGCCGATGGAAGGTTCCCGCTCCACGAGCGTCACCTTATGACCTGCATCCGCAAGCTGTAGCGCGGATTCGATTCCCGCAACTCCACCGCCAATCACGAGCGCACGGTGCGTAACTGGGACCGCAAGCTCCTTCTGCGGCTCCAAAAACCGCGCTCTGGCGACCGCGGAGACAACGAGGTCTTTCGCCTTTTCGGTTGCACCGTCCGGGTCGCCCCCGTGCACCCAGGAGCAGTGCTCCCTAAGATTAGCCATTTCCAGCAGGTAAGGGTTCAAGCCTGCGTCTGAAATGCACTTTCTAAAGGTTGGCTCGTGCATTCTGGGACTGCAGGACGCCACGACTACTCGATTGAGCCTATGCTCTTGAATGGCGTTCTTAATCTCGTTCTGGCCTGGATCTGCGCAGGTGTACTTATTCCTAACGACGCATACTACGTCCGGCAAGCCCATCGCAAACTCCGCTACCGCTTGCGTGTCAACGGTGCCCGCGATGTTCAGCCCGCAATCGCAGACAAACACACCAACTCTAATCCCATTTCCACTTTCAACCACATTCATATAATCACCTCTCTCCAACCATTTCTTTTCCGTTCTTTTTGTTGTTCTGGTAGATTTTACTTATCATTGGGTTTCATTTTCCGGCAGAGCTTCCAACAGAAGTTCCGTCAGGTCTTTCATCGGGATTTGAATCTCCTCCTTCAAATTGGGGTCCTGCATTGCGCAGGCAAGGTGAATCTGGCACTTGGGGCAGGCGGTAACAAGAACCTCAGCGCCAGTGGCACGAGCTTCCCTCAAACGTCCTACCTGAATCTTCTTAGCGTAGCGGTCGCAGCTTGACCACGTGCTCCCAGCGCAACAAACCGAGGTCTTCCCGCTTCTAGGCATTTCCCAAAGCTCAACGCCTGGGATAGCTTTCAAAAGTTTTCTTGGCGCCTCGTAAACCCCAAGGTGTCTTCCAAGCCTGCAGGGGTCCTGATAGGTCACCCGAAGAACTCCATCGCCCTTAAACCCAAACTGTGTTAACTTTTCAAGGAGGAACTCGGAGATATGCATCATCTTCGGCGGCTTCCCTGCGAAAAATGGAGCATAATCAATCCTCCACGTTCTCGCACATTCCGCGCAGGGCGTAACAAGGACCTTCGCCTCACTACGCTTGACTAGCTCCACATTATGCTTCGCCAAAAGCTCAAAGTTCGTCCTGTCCCCATTCCAAATGAGGTCGTGCCCGCAACAACGCTCCTCTCCAGAAACCACCGGACGAATTCCAATCTGATTCAGAAGCCTAACGCCTGATTGTGTCGCACTCAGAAGATTCATCCCGAATTCAGGGAAAAACGCATCAAAGTAAACCGAGCACCCGGTGAAGTAGAGAACTTCACCCTTCTCGGACTCAACCTCTATATCCTCCGTGAGCCAACCAAGCCTATCCTGCTTCGTTTCGCCTTTTGCCATCATCCTCATAGTGGATTGAAGTGCACCGCCGTGGGGACATTGAGGCTCCACGCCCTCGTACTGGGCTATCTCCCTCAGATGCTTTATCATCTCAGTGTAGTCCACGCCAACGGGGCACCTTTCATCGCACATCTTGCAGGTAAGGCAGGTAAAAACCGCTTCATCCTTTGCAACCTCACCTCTATCGCCTAGGTTCGTCGCCAGCACTCTTCTCCTAGGGCTGAAAACGCCGCCAACGCGTGTAATGGGACAGTTCGCGGTACACTTCCCACAGTCGTAACACGCCCACGCCTTTGTTCTCTTCGCAACTTCCGTTAATTCAATTACGCCCATCCGACTTAAGCCACCTCCATCCCAGCAGGTTTCTTGTTGAACGGGCTGGGACCTAGCGCCCTGACTTCAGAGGTGAATTCGTTAACCACGCGGGCGAATTTCTGCCCTTCCGCCGCGCTTATCCACTCCAGACGAAGACGGCCTGCCTCCAAGCCAAGCAGGCTCACAATTCTCTTAGTCTTTTCAAATTGCTCTACCGCGCGATAGTTCCCGAACATATAGTGGCAGTCTCCGAAGTGACACCCGGAGACGATCACTCCATCCGCGCCTTTCTCAAACGCTTTAAGGATAAACGCCGGCTCTATCCTTCCGGAGCACATCACGCGAATTATTCTAAAATGCGGGGTTTGCTGAATCTTTGAGACGCCGGCGGTGTCCGCTCCCGCGTAGGAGCACCAATTACAGGCGAAGACCACAACACTTGGTTGCCAGGATTTATCCACGCCTTGTTCCCACTGCCCTTCAATGACGGTTGTTTTTTCATTACTTTGCTTCATAGCAACTCTGGTTCAGCCCTCAAGCCACACTTTCCTCCTCAAAGAGCGCGTCAATCATCGCGTTTATCTGCTTTTCGGTAAAATGCTTGGAGACAATCGCGCCAGATGGACACCAGCTAGCGCAGGTTCCACATCCCTTGCACAGAGTAGGATTGATGCGTGAAACAAAGGTGCCCGGCTCAATTTCAACTAGCTCTGGCGCATGATAGAGGCAAATCTCAACGCACTTTCCACATCCCCTGCACTTTACTTCATTTACAACGGAGACAGTTGGCTCAACGGAAACGGAGTCGTAGGCGAGGAGCACGGATGCCTTCGCGGATGCTGCTGACGCCTGGGCAACAGTGTCAACAATGTCCTTCGGACCTTGCACTGTGCCAGCAATGAACACACCTTCCACTGCAGTTTCAACCGGCGCAAGCTCAGGATGCCTCTCCGTGAAGAAGCCATCTATTCCCACGCTAGCCTTTAACATTTCTTGAAACTTCTTCGTATCTGGCTGGCGCGGACGCATACCCGTGGATAAAACAACTAGGTCAGTTGGGACTTCTATTTCTCGGTTAAGAAGAGCGTCAAAACATCTCACGGATTCAGCCCGTTCCTTTCCAAAGATCTCAGGCTTTTCGCCTTCAGAGGGGATGCGCACGAAGAGCACGCCTTTTCCGCGTGCTTCGCGGTACATCTCCTCCGCACCAGCTGACACCGTTCTTATGTCGCGGTAGAAGATTGTCACGTCAATGCCCTCCCTCTCTAGGATTAGCGCCTGCTTAATCGCAGTGGGGCAGCAGTAACGTGAACATCCAGAGAACTTCTCCGGGTCGCGGGAACCGACACACATAATAAAGCTAACGCTACTCGGCTTGACGCCGTTTAACTTGAAATCGTCTCCCTGCTCCATCAAATACTTCTCAAGCTCCTGAGTCGTTATTACGTTTGGAAACTCGCGATAGTGGTATTCCCCGACCGGCTCGTAAAGGTCCGCGCCGAAGGCTAGGATTATTGCTCCAACGTTAACTTCCTCATCCACCGCCCCCTTTAACCTAACCGTAAAATTCCCGACGAAACCAGTAACTTCCTCGACCTGGGAGCTTGTCAATATCCGAGCTCCAGATTTCTTCAGCCTCCCAATCTTTTCCTCAAGAACCTCAGTTGCAAGGCGAAAGTTAGGATAAAGGTACTTGAGGTTACCCCGGGCGAGCCTTCCGCCGAGTTCAGCCTCCTTCTCAACAAGGATAGTGGGAAATCCCTGCTCCGCCAGGTCAGTCGCTGACTGTATACCCGCAACACCACCGCCAACAACCATCACGCTTCTCGTCATTGGAACGGAGCTTTTTGAGAGTGGTTCCAGATGCCTAACGCGCGCAACCCCCATTCTAATAAGGTCACGGGCTTTCTGCTGGGCTTCTGTCCTGCTCCTTTCATGGACCCAAGAACACTGGTCGCGAATGTTCACCATCTCCAAAAGGTACGGATTAAACCCAATTCTCGCGCAGCTCTCCCTAAAGACAGGTTCATGAGTCCTGGGGGTGCATGCCGCAACTACTATTCGGTTAAGATTGCACTTCTTGATTACCTTAACCAACTCGTCCTGCCCCGCGGAGGAACAAGCGAACATATGATTCTTCGCCAACACTACGCCTCGGATGCTCTCTGAATACCGAACAAGGTCATCTATGTCTAGAATCCCGGCGATGTTAACACCGCAGTGGCAAATCATCACGCCCACGCGCGGTTCACCGGATAACTCGATTGGCTGAGGAATCTCCTCCTCTTCTAGGACGCGCTCGCCAGCGAGGAAGAGCTGAGCTCTGGCTGATACCGCAGACGCCTGCGAAACTGCGTCAGGAATTACCTGAGGTCCCCCCGCACTTCCACAGACGTAAATGCCTTCCCGAATCGTCTCCATTGCTGAAATGGCAGGATCCTTTTTCTTTATAAATCCGTAACGATCAACCTCAATACCTAGGGTCTTCGCAAGCTCCACCGCGCCATCATTGGGAGCAGCCGCGATGGAAAGAACAACCAAATCCGCGCGGATTCTTTTCTGCCTGTGCTCCAATGTATCCTCAACAAAGACCTCAAGGGTGTCACTCTCAGCGTTGTAGTCAATCTTTGCGGGACGACCACGTACGAATCTTGCGTTTCCCTCTTCACGCGCACGGCGTACGAAATCCTCGTAACCCTTCCCAAAAGCCCTTAGGTCTGTGTAAAGCACCGTAATCTCCTCAACCTCGGGATCGTGCTGACGAATGAGCATTGAATCCTTAACCGCATTCATACAACAGAAGCGGCTACAGTAGGAACGCCCCCCCTCGCCTCGCGCTCCAACGCACTGGACGAAAACTATTCTCTTCGGAGTGTGCATATCTGACGGACGAACCACGTGCCCGCGGGTAACGCCTGAAGGGTTAAGCATCCGCTCAAGCTCAAGGCTGGTTACGACGTTATGAAACCTCCCGTAGCCGTAGTTCTTAAGCTTTCTCGCATCAAACTCCTGAAAGCCAACCGCGACGAGGATAGCACCGACGCTAAGCTCAAACTCTTCCGCCTGCATATCAAAGTCAATCGCATCTGCCTCGCACGCCTTCACGCACAGCCAACATTCCTTGCAGGCTTCCTTGTCTATCACGTAGGCGGACGGCACTGATTGGGCAAAGGGTCTGTAAATTGCTTTTCTAGCCTTTAAGCCTAAATCAAACTCGTTACCGCTAATTACGTAACACTTGTCAGCACAGTTTCCGCAGGCCGTGCACAAGTCTTCCCGCACGTACCTAGGATTCTTGCGGACGCGAACGCGGAAATCGCCCGGCTCACCGTCCAACCCGATAACTTCCGCCATCGTCACTAGGTTTATCAGGGGATGCCGACCGGCATCCATCATCTTAGGACCTAGGATTCATATCGCGCAGTCCATCGTGGGAAAGGTCTTATCAAGCTGAGCCATCCTTCCACCGATGCTCGGACCCTTCTCCACGAGCGTTACACGGATGCGGGCGTTTGCCAGGTCAAGGGCGGACTGGATTCCTGCAATTCCGCCCCCGATTACCAAAGCATGCTTCGCGCCTTGTCCGTCCATCTTCTCTTTTCAGGTAGCCATAGCTGCCACGCCTGATTCAGGCTATTTCCAATAACTCGCACCTAGTAACAAGGAGAGCACGGGCGCATTTAAGCAAGATTCATTTTTTTTGCGCTTCCTTTCTAACCGCTCTTTCCTTGGCGGCGTAATGTTCCGAAAAGTAATTCCAGCCTGCGTCAAACGCCTTCAGGTTCAACTCTTCCGTACCGGAAGGGACTGACTTCTCCACAGCCCCTCTTAACGCTTCCATCGGAACTATTTCGCTAACTGCCCCAAAGAATCCGCAAACCACGATGTTTTGAACTATCCGCCGCCCTAGCTCCTCTGCAATTCTTGTCGCGGGAACACCGTAAGTTGATTGTCCACCTCTCGCTTCGGGATGTACGAGGTCAAGATCGTAAATAAGAATGCCCTCGTGCTTCAATTCGTCCTTGTATTTCAGGTAACCGTCAGACGAAAGGGCGATTAAGATATCCGCCTGCTGAACGTAGGGGTAAAGGACCTCTTTATCCGAGATTACCAGTGTGGAACTGCAGGCGGAGCCTCTAGCCTCAGGACCGAAGCTTTGGGTCATCGTGGCGTGAAGATTCGCATTGATCGCGCATGCCATTCCCGTGACGTAGCCAAGGAGTATCACCCCTTGACCTCCGAAACCAGTAATCCTTATCTCAGTCCTCGCCACGAATAAAACCTCCTTCCGCTGGCATTGGCTTGTACTTTTCCCCAAGAATCTGCCTAAGATGAGCGTCCATCAACTCTTGAAAAGTGGGTTTTTCAATATCAATGAATTTTCCGCAGATAATCTTGCATTGGTAATCTATGCCCACGTCCTTTGTATCCGCGCCGTGCATAATTACCGCGTTATCGTGGTAGAAGCGCATAAGAGTCAGCCCGTCCCCAAGCCTGTTAAGCCGTGCGTAGAGTGTGGAGCACGGCGTGATGACCTCAATGAACCGAAATCCCCTTCTCTGAAGAGCTTCCTTAATGGTTCTAGTGAGCCTTCTAACGTGAAGGGCGGTCCATCTGGCTACGAAGGACGCTCCACAGCTCGCCGCCAAATGGGGAAGGTTGAACGGGTGCTCAAAATTCCCAAAAGGCATCGTGGAGGTTCTTGCGGTGGTTGGCGTGGTTGCAGCGTTTTGTCCGCCGGTCATTCCGTAGATAAAGTTGTTAATTAAGATAACGAGCAAGTCATCGTTTCTCCTGGCGGAATGAATGAAATGATTACCTCCGATGCCGACCAAATCGCCATCCCCTGAAAAGACAACCACATTAAGCTCTGGTCTAGCAAGTTTCAGCCCAACCGCAAAGGGCATTGCCCTACCGTGCGTTGAATGAAAGCCGTCCAGTTTCATATATCCCGCGATGCGCCCGGAACAGCCAATGCCTGAAACCACCGTTACCTTATTCAGGTCAACCCCGCTTTCGTCTAGCGCGGTAGCGAAACACTTGACCACAGTACCGATCCCGCAAGTGGGGCACCATATATGGGGCATTCTGTCCATCCGCAGATACGGGGCTATGGGATGATCTTCAGCCCCGACTTCCGGCTTCTCTAGAGCGGTACTCATTTCGCAGCCTCCACAATTGCGTCTGCAATATCATCAGGATCGTGCACTCCACCGCCAAAGTGTGGAACGCAGATCGCGGGCGCCCTACCCTTAGCGCATCTCTCAACTTCATAAACCATCTGTCCGTAGTTTATCTCCGGAACTACAAAGGCTTTAACCCGACTGGCAAGCTCCGCTATCCGCCTTTCAGGAAAGGGCCAAACCACGATTAACCTGAGAAATCCAACTCTAACTCCCTCTTCACGGGCAAGTTGGATACCCATTCTTGCGACTCTCGCACTGATTCCATAGGCTACGACAACCACCTCTGCGTCGTCTAGTCTTTCCTCCTCGTACCTAATGATCTTTTCAGTATTAAGCCTAATCTTGTCCACGATACGCTTAACACATTGCCTCTGAACCGCTTCATCCATCACCGGATAACCGCGCTCATCGTGGGTCAAGCCGGTCGTGTGGAACTTATAGCCGTCCCCCGCCCTTGCAAATTCGGGAACGAGTTTCTCGTCAATAAACTTATAGGGCCAGTACTCATCCGGCAGTCTCTTGGTGAGCCTTCTCGGAACCACCTCAACTTCATCCGCGGTCGGGATGACCACACGCTCAGTCATATGTCCTACGCACTCGTCCATCATAAAGAGCACGGGAGTACGGTAAGTTTCTGACAGGTTGAAAGCGTCAATCGTGAGATTGAAAGCTTCCTGGGGAGATTGAGGTGAAAGAGCTATTACCTCGTAATCGCCGTGAGAACCCCAGCGCGCCTGCATCATATCGCCCTGACCAACCATCGTGGGAATACCAGTTGAAGGACCCGCCCTCTGAACGTCTACGACAACGCAGGGAGTTTCCATCATCGCGGCAAGTCCAATGTTCTCCTGCATTAGAGAAAACCCCGGTCCACTGGTAACGGTCATAGACTTGGTGCCCGTCCAGGAAGCGCCCACAACCGCCGCCATACTCGCAAGCTCGTCCTCCATCTGAATGAAAACTCCACCCATCATCGGGAACCTACGCGCAATCCTTTCAACAACCTCAGTGGAAGGAGTAATGGGATAGCCTGCAACGAACCTGCAACCTGCAGCCATGGCGCCCTCACCGCAGGCGAAATCCCCGTCCAGGTAATGTGCGCCAGTTAGAACGCCTAACGGATCCGCCTTCATCTACCACCCACCTTACCAATAGCAACTTTAAACTCAATATCCTTTTCAACGCTCTCATCTGCGCTTCCGGACTCCTTCTGCACACTGCTCATTTCGTCCTGCTGTGCGGTCACCTTAACCCGCTCCACTCCGCCTTCCTCGTCAATCGTCAAACTATATATCGCAAACTCTGGACAGAGCATCTCACAGAGTTCGCAGTTTACGCACTCTCCATCCTTTGCAACGAACGGAGGGTGGTAACCCTTCTCGTTGTACTCCTCGCTCATCTTAAGGACGTCCTTGGGGCAAAATTCAACGCAGAAGGCGCACCCCTTGCATCGTTCCTTTATGATAACAACGGTACCCCGTGGTACCTTAACCTGGTCATAATCCAAAGGTTTTCGCCAGTACTTCATCATCGTTAGCTCCAACTTGAAAGCATCGCTTGAGGCGAAAAGGATTCACCGTAACAGTTCCGCCCTGACCGAGAAACCCAATTGGTAAAATGAGGAATCACCGAGTAAAACGCCGTGGAGGGAAAGCGCTTTCCAAACGAAGCTGTAAAGCCGCCACCATCGCCTATGCGGGGTAAAGAACGATTTATTTGAGATTCAATCTTGGAATCAAAGCGACGGCGTAAGGCTGACTTCGCTCCAAGCATGGCTAAAGAGGGTAGTGCGTAGGCACTGCTACATAAGTAGGCATACCCCGCATCAAAAGTAATTGAAGGTCGGTTATCCAATATCGGTTCGGGTTCTTCTAATTCAACTTCCGTGGCAAGCGCTCCTTCAAGAAAGGTTAACCCATACATATTATACATCTTTTTGATACCTTTTCAACCTAATTGGAGATTAAACTCTAAGAATGCTCCCGCGCGTGAAGTTTGTACAGAGAAAAAGTTCTTATGAGCCTTGAGTATTGAATTGGCGGAGTATTAAACTAGGGCTTGTGAGCTTACAGACGCTGAAGATAGGCGAAAGCCAACTAGCTGGTAACCTTCCTTACACTGCTTGCGAACAAGTACTTCTTAACGCAGACCCCTTGCTCCCCGATTACTGTCTAATATGCGCTGAGCTTGCGGAAGCAGGGATAACGGGATTTCCTTCGGCTACGCTCAGGACAAGCCCTTCCGCTATACTCAGCACAAGCTTCTCATACCGTCAGACCGTCGGCAAACTTCGGCTCCCGCTGAGCCTGCCGAAGCGGGGATGACGGGATTCGAACCCGCGGTCTCCTGCGTGACAGGCAGGTATGTTAGGCCTCTACACCACATCCCCTAAAATGGCTATCGACGCCTCTTGAAAGGGCGAGGATACATTTTATCGCGCAATAAGAATGTCCGCAACCCACAAGTCATCGGATCTGGGTTACGCAAAGCAGACATTAAGAATCAGCCCAGGCAGGCACCCGAGCAAACCACAACATTCTATAAAAACGGGCAGTAAGCATATGAAAACTTAGACTTCCGCCCATTTACCAACTTTTACATCTATGAACTTATTACCCGGAATTGCCGAACCTGTAACCTACGAGGCTCGCGTCCCGCTCATCAATAATCCCATCACCGTTAGCGTCCATGAACGGCATAAAATCGGGATTGCCCTCTTCTACTCTACCGTTATGGTCGCGGAGGAACATATAGAGGTAATGAACGTCGTTGGAATCTACCCTTCCATCAGCATTAAAGTCTCCGGGCAGAGTGCTAATGAAGAATGGAACAACGACACTCTCCGAATACTCCTCGTAGTAAGCGGTAACCATCAGGGTGTATCTTCCGTTCCTCAGGGTTGAACCGGGAATTATGACCCTAACCTCGTTTTGATTATCCTTCGTGGGTATATCCAGATTTATACCAGGAACTTCAGGAACTGCGACGTTCAACTTATCCACAAGGGGAAGCGGGGGCAAGGTTACGTAGAAGTCCCCTGCGAACACCTCATCTGCCTTCGGAGACAAGACTCTGAAGCCCTGTAACGGGTCAAAAACCATAAGATTCTCAATGGAAGACGCCAGCCCGTCATCGATCCTGACAGTGACCCTGCCTGAAACCGCTCCATATGGAACATAGACCCTGATTAGACTTTCGTTCCAAGAAATTACTTGGTCTATTGGGACGTGAATCGTGCCCATTCTTCCAAAGAATCCAACTTCAAGCTTGGCATTTTCCCGATGATTGGAGAAGTTAGAGCCAAAAATTCTTATTTCATCTCCCCATGAAACGTTACTTGGCGTGACCGCATTTACCACGTGGTTCTGAACGTAAACAATCCTTGAGGCGGTCGCCTTGTCCTGGGGTCTCCCGTCTCCGTCATCATCAATGTAGTCATTATCGTAAGCTATTGCTGTAAGCGTTGTTCTTCCGTTGGGGAATCCGGTAGTATCAACCCCTTTAATCTCAAACGGAGGCGTGTAAATCCTATCCAAAAGGTCTCCATCAAGAACAATCTCCACGTACTCCAGGTCCTGAGATGGGTCCCTCGCGTTAACCGATACGTCCGTGAACCCCCTTAGCCTCGCCTCTTCAAACGGAAATTCAATGCTTACTTCAGGAGGTGGCGTAGGAACATAAATTCCGAAATTGTCAATCCGAATAGTGTTCCAGGTGGCGCGATTACCACCGCTCACCTGATACATTACCTTGAGACAGCCTCCGGTAAGGCTATCTATGTTGAGGGTGTAATACCCGTCAAAGGCTGCGGGCACGAAAGGCCTTGCGACGTCCCCTTGTTCACCAATTAACCTTATCCTAACGTTTATGCCGGGCTCCAGGTACCAGTTGCCGTAAAACCTCAGCAACGCCCTCTCGTAACCGCGCAGGTCTATGTTAGGGCTTAAAAGCCAGTCAACATCCACAGAAGTGAAGAACGGAGTAACTCCAGAGGGTTCACCCAAGGTATATCCGCTACTGCCGGTCGGCAAATCTCTAACGTGCCAGACAGCATTACCGGAGAAATCCTGACTCGTCCACCCGACCAGACTTTCCTCCGTATCAAAATCCGTTGAGTATGGCGCAGTGAACGATCTGACGTCTTCAACAACTATTTCCTTCCGCGCAAATGCCCTCTGATAATTCTGGTCCATTACCTCAAGAACCAGCAGATGGGAACCAGGAAAAAACTCCGTAGTATCAATTTCCATGCTCGGCTGAAGCACACCGTCAAGGTAAAGAAGCTTGTTAAGGATTGGCGTTTGCCCTTCATAAGCAAACTCAACTCGGAATTCACCTGATACGGGAAGGTCTCCACTAGGTTCCAGGATTGTAGCTGTCGGCGCTCTGCTACCGGATGGATTAAGCGATTTCCTGGCGTCCAAGAGTCTGAGAAACGGATTCTTCCAGGAAATGTAATCCCCAAGTTGCCCCGCCCTTTCTATCCATCCTCTGTATTCGTCAACTGAATAATCATCTCCAAAACGAGACATAACAAGCCCCGCCACCGCCGAGACCATTGGGGCGGACATACTTGTTCCCTGTTTGAACCTGTACCCACCATTCAAGTAGGTGCTGTAAATCATATTCTCAACGTCTGGGCCGAAGGCTTCCCCACCCGGGGCGGCAATATCCACCGATATCCCGAAGTTGCTGTAGAAAGTCCGCAAGTTTAGCTTGTTTAGAGCCCCTACGGAGATGACTTCGGGATTGCTGGCGGGGAAGTAAAGCGCGGAGTCGGTACCGTCATTTCCCGCTGAAGCCACTACCAGCACCCCTTTATCATGCGCGTATCTCACTGCCTCCGATTCAGCTCTTGAAACCATATAATTGCCAAAGCTCATGTTTACCACGCGCGCTCCCAGCTCAGCTGCAAGAATAATTGCGGTTGGAACGTCTCCCAGAATCTGCCCTCCATCGTCGGAAATCTTTATGGGCATCACCTTCAAGTTGTAGGCTATTCCTGCAACCCCGACCGCGTTATCACCCATCGCGCAAATTATTCCCGCTATATGCGTCCCATGCCCGCTCATATCCAGCGGGGTACTGTCCGACTCTCCCATATCAAAATCCTCGCTTGGCCACAGATCATTCACTGCGAGAACGTTATTGACTAGGTCGGGATGATCAATTTCAACTCCGGAATCAAGTACTGCAATCCAAACCCCTTCACTTCCCGTCTCTATATCCCACGCGCCATAGCTATCAATCATTGCGTGATGCCACTGCATGTTTAGATACGGGTCATTCGGAACGTAATCAAACTTTCGGATAGGTCTGAATTCCGCAATCTTAACCTGAGGCTCCAAGTCCAGGATTTCCTGCATAACCTCCTTTGCGTCCTTACCTGTGGGAACCTTGTAAGACGCGAAACTCAGGCCTTCAACGTGCGCTTCCGCACCGCTTATTAAGGTCAAGCCGTACTTCACAGCCAAATAGCGGGCAAAATGCGCCTGTTTAACGTCCTGGTAAAGCACCGAGCTTCTATTGAAGTCGTCGCCCACCCCTGAGTAATGAAAGCTATCCTCCGAGACTCCCCCGAAAATGAGGGTTATCTCGTCAGCTCGGTAATCCACGTCTGGAGTGAGGTTTGACGTATCCTGCCAAGTAGGAGAGCGGTGGAAACCAGAGTAAACACCGGAACTTCCCACCTTCAGATTTTCGGAGGATTCCAGAGGAGCTGATGGGGGTGATAAAGTGGATAATAAGGACCTCTGATAAACCTCCTTGTTCTCACAAGCGACCGCGAGCGCTAGAAGCCCCACCAGGAGCATTCCTAACCCGCAGACTTTAAACTTACCCGTCACCTCTCTATACGACCCCAAACACACACTAGTCCTGCTAGATACATTATAACGCAATAATTGATCGCGTGGTTCACAAATGCCTCTAATATAAAGAATTTTACTTTCTTTCCGGCTTCAATTAGCTTATTCCCAATTTACACCTATTCCATGCGCAGTGCTAGAATGGGGAGACTGTTATATGTGGAGGAATACCCAAACGTGAGTTACATACTTCTGATTATTGCTGGCGTGATAATTGGCGTTGTTTCCGGAGTTGTCGGGTTGGGAGGCGGATTTCTGGTTGTTCCTTTTCTACGCTACGTGTGGGGATTCAACCAGCATCAGGCGCAGGGTACGACTCTTGGAATGCTTCTTCCCCCCATCGGAATTCTTGGAGCCTACGTGTACTGGAGGGCGGGGTATATCGATATCCCTGTGGCGTTACTTCTTGCGTTCGGGTTCATTTTCGGCGCTTATATAGGCGGAATTGTCGCCAATTTGCCTTTTATGAACGCTGTAGTCCTCCAAAGGATATTTGGCGTCTTCTTCCTCGTCGTTTCGCTGAAGATGCTCCTTGGCAAATGACCATGGCTGTTATGAGGTTCTCCTGCCAAGAGCTTAATCGCCTATGGGCGGATATCTTTGACAGGGATAATCGGGGTTCGCTATTCGGCAAAGCGACGTGCGTGAAAACAGCGAGTTTACAAATGTCTACCTCAGTGAAAAGCAAGAACTTCCTTCAGCGTATGCCTGAGAACGTATACGTGAACCTACTGGCAATTATCGTCGGCTTAGTAACCGCCTTATCCGCGGTTCTGTTCGTCAAAGTAATGGAGTTAGCACAATTCTTCTTCTTCGAAACCTTTAAATCAGGCTGGCTATCCTTACTGGGGGCAGCGTCAATCGTCCTAATCCCAACCGCTGGGGGGCTTCTAGTTGGTCCCCTAACGCACTTTATCGCCCCAGAAACGAAGGGACATGGTGTCCCAGAGCTGATGCATTCTATACAGGTGAGGAAAGGTGAGGTTAGGTTGAGGGTGGTTTTCACCAAGTTAATAGCCAGTGCGATAACCATAGCTTCAGGCGGTTCCGCGGGTCGTGAAGGCCCAATAGTGCAAATCGGGGGAGCCATTGGTTCGATCCTTTCAAATCTTCGGAAGCTAACCCCGGGAAGGAAGAGGTGGATAATTGGCGCGGGATGCGCAGCGGGAATAGCTGTCCTGTTTAACGCCCCAGTTGCCGGGGCTGTCTTCGCGGTGGAGATTATAGTCGGGGATTTCGGCAAGCGTTCCTTTGCTGCAATCATCCTCGGCGCGGTCTCGGGATGCGTGATAGGCAGAATATTCCTCGGAGCTAGACCGTCTTTCATAATTCCTAAGTACTCCCAGTTGAACGTCCACGAGTATGGATTCTTCTTGGCACTGGGGCTGGTGTCCGCCTTAGTCGCCTTGCTCTTCGTGAACTTTCTTTACCTGGCGGAGGACTTATTTGAGAATCTTAGGCTTCACGGGTGGCTAAAACCGGCGATTGGAGGTTTAGGAGTAGGCGTTACTGCGCTCTGGTTCCCAATGGTTATGGGGACCGGCTACGAGTTCCTGAACAAGGATGTTCTTGTTTCTCCTAGCCTTCCTCTGCTTCTAATCGCCCTTGCGGTACTAAAAATCTTTGCAACCAGCTTAACCTTAGGTTCCGGAGGAAGTGGGGGAATAATGTCGCCCTCCTTGTTTATCGGAGGCACGCTTGGCGCATCCTTTGGACTTTTGGTCCAGAACATTTCAAGTTTACAGTTTACGCATCCCAGCGCCTACGCCCTAGTTGGAATGGCGGCGGTTTTTGCGGCTGCGGCTCAGGCTCCATTCTCATCCTTCGTCCTAATCTTTGAAATGACCCTTGATTACGGCATCATAGTACCTCTTATGTTCGCAGTGGCTATTGCGACACTCGTGTTCAATCATTACAGCAGAACTAGCATTTACACGAGAAAACTCGTGAGGCGAGGTGTTCGTCTGCGCTACCCTCACGATTACAATATCCTTGAAGAGATTCCCGTTTCCGAGATTATGCACAGGGAACCAGAGATCCTTCCATTGGATATGAGCTTTGATAGCGCCTACGAAAAAGCCTTCAGGAGTCGCCACAGAAGTTTCCCAGTTGTTGATGAAAAAGGTGAGCTTCAAGGTATCATAACGAAAAGCGACTTCGCCAGAGTTATCTTCAAAGAAGGGGAAGGTAGCCGAAGCCTAAAGCTTGGTGACTTCTGCACTCTAGACGTGGAGGTCGTTTCCCCACGAAACACAGTGTGGGACGTCCTTCAGCTCTTTCATACGAAGAGATACGGAATGTTCCCGGTCGTAGACCCTAAGAACCCGAAACGTGTAATAGGAACAATCACTAGAAGCGATATTGTCCACGCCTACCCCTTAGCCCTCAAACACCACGAGGCGGAATACGAGCTTTAGATAATGCTCGCACTCAATCCTTCAACCTCAAAACCGCTATTACATCAAGTAGTGATTGCAAACGGATGTCAAGTTTGGAATAATAAGAGCTTAATGAGCTTGAGAGAAGAAGGAGGAAACTCACGAGTCCTTCTTGATGGTAGGGAAATAGTTGTTCCCGACCACGTAAAGACGGTTCAGGACGTGATCGTTTACGTGCAGGCTAAAGTTATTCCCACCACCCGGGTGCTTACCGACATAATCGTTGACGGAAGGTACCTTAGCGCAGACGAGGAGCAACAGTCGTATAAGCTTATTCTCAGAGATATTGCCCTCCTGGAGCTTAGAACGCGGAAGACTTTAGAAGTTGCCATTGACGCGCTTTACGAGGCTAACGACCTTCTTCGGTCGCTTAAGCGTGACCTTATTTCATCCGCAACCAGCCTTACAAACAACTCTATTTCCGCGGGCCTTGAAACCTTCCACAACGCGATGCACTCCATTGATTCGTATCTTACCCTGATGGGCACAATAGAGGCATCTATCATTACTGAGCGACCTTGGCTTAGAATTCGCGGGAAGGAGCACGGTCTCCCCGATGATACGAGGCAACACTACGTTTCATTCGCGGACCCGGAATCCCTCAAGAAGAAGTTCGCCCTGATTGAAAAGGCTCATAAGGACCAGGACTTTCCTCAGCTAACGAAAATCATTAATAATGAACTCGTCCCTCTCGTTGAGGATTGGGCGACAGAGCTTCCCGAGATTATTGATAAGATGAGGGCAGAACAGCACGAAGCCTAGAAGACGTGAGTTCCGCGCGTTGGAAATACTTAGCTACGGGACTAACGGCTTTGGAAGTGTTCTTTCACAATCTCCGCATATGCGTATTCTGAAAGAGCGCAAAGAATTGAACCTGCTGAACCCAAATCATCCGCGCCAACGACAACGCCGTGTCCTCCTACAATGACCGCCAAGCTCCTTGCGTCAGCGGAGAATTTCGTGAGGAGCGAGGAAACTACAGCCCGCGCAAGTTCACCGCTACCGGGAACTTCCTCTCCGCTTATCGGCAGGCTGCCACCCAGCAGGCGCGCGATTTCCCCAAAGAGGCTAGGAGACTTTCCCGCAAGCGCGTATCCCATTAGGTTCTTCTCGTGGCTGTGGATAAGCGCGTTCACACCTTCATATGTTTCATAAATAGCCAGATGCAGTCTGCTTTCCCTAGACGCTGGTTTAGGTACCTCTTCCAGAGCCTTCCCCATTCTGATCTCGCATATCTCCCTAGGTTTTAGGCGCCACTTGAATTTCTCCGCGCTGTATCTTGGCGTGATGAACATCATCCCGCCGACTCTGCAAGAAATGTTCCCGCCCGAAAGGGTGAGAAGGGAAGCGTCAAAGAGAATCTTTGCGGTCTCGCAAATCTTCAGCCTTACTTCATTCCGGTGAAGCATCGGGGATGATAGCTAGTTTATCATCAATAAAAGGTAGGATAGTTACGCGGAGATGTTAGCGAGGCGACGGTTTCCCGTTCAGAAGGAATGGTCAGTCTATCAATCCTCACGCCAGTTGCGGTCGTTCAAATAGCTCCTAGCCATAATCGCCGCGGTAACGCCCTCACCGCAGGAAATAGCCATCTGCTTTAGGCTTCTAAAGGTTAGGTCGCCGACTGCGAAGACACCGGGGACATTGGTTCTCATACGCTCGTCAACGTAAATCTGCCCGTCCTCGCTCATTTTCACCAACCCTCTAGCGAATTCGCTATTCGGTTTGTGACCAATAAATCCGAATACTGCGGGAACATCCAGCACCTCATTTTCGTCTTTGGTGAGATTCTTCAGTACTAACCTTTCAACTTTCTCATTGCCTTCAATTCTCTCAACTACATAACTCAGCTTGAAAGAAACGTTGGCTTTTTCCTTAAGCCTTTCAACGTAACGAGGTTGCGCTCGGAATTCGTTGCGCCGATGGATAAGCGTTACGTGGGAGCAAATGGACGCTAGGTAGTTCGCCTCTTCAACAGCTGAGTCGCCCCCGCCGACAACCGCAACCGGCTGACCCCTAAAGAAAGGACCGTCGCAAACAGCGCAGTAGGAAACGCCCTTGCCGTAAAACTTCTCCTCATTCTCCGCTGGGAGCCGGTTCGGCGTGCTACCCGATGCGATTATAATCGTCTTTGCGGAAATCCTTTCACCGGAGGCAACTTCTATTCCCAAGTGCCCGTTCTCCTCTACGTGAAGCTCGGTAACTCCCTTAAACAAGATCGGAATTCCAAATTTCTCAAGATGCTCCGAAAGCTTCTGGGCAAGTTCCGGGCCACTTATGTGCGGAAATGCGGGATAGTTTTCAACCTCATAAGTTAGCGCAATCTGCCCGCCAACGAACTGCTTCTCAACGATAAGCGTCTTGAGACCTCCGCGAATCCCGTAGATTCCTGCGGCGACTCCTGCTGGTCCCGCTCCGATGATTGCAAGGTCCCAACTTTCTTCCCATGGTTTATCAACTAGATTGAGCATTGAGTCTTCTCCTTTGAACTAACCAGTTCACCAAACGCGCGTTGATGGACTTAACATTCCATCTCTTACCATATTCCATAATACTAATATAATACTTATTCTACTGCCGCGCTTGGCTGGGTGCGTCTTAACAATTAACCTACAACCGTCCCATCCGACTTGCGGTTCAGAAGGAGCAGGCGGGATGCGAGCTGGTATCCCCGGCAGTTGCACCTCGCGCAGTCCGCTGAAAGATTTCGCCTTTAGTTCCGTCACAATTGTATGCAGTATTGCAATTCAATGTCCGCTATGGTATTCATTTGTAGCAGAAGACAAATGCATAGAATTAGACGAAACCGAACAAACGCACGCGATCGGGCGGCAAGCCACCTGAAAGGAATGACGCTTATAGAACTACTTATTCTCCTTGCGTTCTTGGTAATCGTTCTTCTCATTGCGGTACCGACCCTGAAGTCACCCAAGATCACCGATGTTGAGCAGTTCGCGAGAAACCAGCTTAAGTATCTGTATGAGCGAGAACGCGCCTATTTTCTGAGGAACGGGCATTATGAAAGCTTCGCGGAACTTGCAAAGCCTGAGAACGGGGGACCATTTCTTGACAGGCGCTTTGAGGGTGTTGACAGAATTTCGGACAGGGGCGTGACGTTCATAGGACCTGCTGGGAAAACGGACAAATTGAAAATAACCGCGAAACTGCCGGGCGGATTGATGGAGCTCGTTGTGGATTCCTCAGGTCAAATAACCGCGATTAGGTCTAAGGCAAAGGAGGAAAAGCAGAAATCCCCGTATGACATTGAGATCCCAAACATTGAACTACCCCATCCGGAGGATGTCGGCGTAAAGCCCGGAGATATTTCCACGACTTAGCCAACTATTAGCAAGAATCAACGGATCGGCCGCATCTATGCGCCGATCTCATTCCCACTAGCATTTATAGCGATTAAGCGGGATTTGACAAGGGCTTGTTTCTTTGGGTAGCCTTGGAGTTGGCAGTCTCTATTGAAGGCTAAACTATGAGAAGCAATTACTTCATTGAAAGTATGGGACTTTAGTGTGCGTTGGTGGTCGCTGGCGTCGCCTCGCGTCCCTCTTAAACGCCTGGGGTCTACGAATCTGTGTTATTATGCTAATGGGGAAAGACCAGACAGAGGACGATTGAGCGCGGTCGCGCGCAGCTGTGACAAGAGTT
>FWWM01001290.1_pt1 | contig 76445 bp, 69 predicted proteins | sample 2228351 | NCBI WGS metagenome assembly FWWM01 (sample SAMEA103939774, study PRJEB20133) | metagenome | reverse complement strand
ACCTAAGTAAGGCTTGGGCGCCCGTAGCTCAGCAGGATAGAGCGGGGGCTTCCTAAGCCCTAGGCCGGGGGTTCGAATCCCTCCGGGCGCACCAGCACCAGGACGCAATCCTCCCGCCCACGGAAGCGTGGGCGGGGCCTTTTTTACCCCCATGTTCTACCCCCATAGCGCCAAGCTCCCCTCATGTGCCCACCTACGCTTGCCCCCTGGGCCGGCTCGTCAGCTCCTCGGGGTCCACGACCCAGGCCGCCCGCTCGTGGGCCAGGAGGTGGCGGTAGATGCCCAGGGTGATGCTGGGGTTTGCGTGCCCCATCCTCTCCGCCACAAGCTCAAGGGGGGCCCCGTTGGCGAGGAGCAGGCTCCCGTAGGTGTGGCGAAGGTCGTGGACGCGGATGGGGGGAAGGCCCAGGCGGGTGGTCATCTTCCGTAAGGCGTGCCCCAGAGTGTGGGGGTTCAGGGGCCCCCCCGTCCGCCCCGGAAACACCCAGGCCAGCCTAAGCTCCTCGGGCGGGATCCCCAGCTCGAGGAGCTCCTGGTAGCGGGCGCGAAGCCGGGCCAGGGTGGCATGGGGGATGGGGATGCTCCGCCTCGAGGAGGGCGTCTTCGGCTCGGTGAGGACCCCCCGCCCGCCCATCGCAGTCCACGCCCGGCGCACGTGGAGGACCCCCGCCTCGAGGTCCACGTCCTCCCACCGGAGCGCCAGCGCCTCGCCCGCGCGAAGCCCCAGGGCCAGGCAGAGGCGCAGGGCCATGCCCACCTCCCAAGTGGGCCACGCGTCAAAGGCCCGGAGCAAGGCCTCCACCTCGTGGGGCTCGAGGGCGCGGCCCACGGGGGGCCTTGAGGGGACCTCCACCCGCACGGCGGCGGTGGGGTCCCGCGCCACCAGCTCGAGGGCCAGGGCCTCCCGGAACACGGCCCGGGCCCGCTCCAGGACCTTCCTCAGCGACCTGGGGGAAAGCCCCTTGCGGGCCAGGGCGTCAAGAGCGGCGCGGATGTCGCTTGGGACGATGTCCTGGAGGCGTTTGTTGCCCAGGGTGGGCAGCAGGTACCGCAACTCTCTCTCGTAGGCCCGGATGGTGGTGGGGCCACGCACCCGGGCCTTGCGCTCAAGCCAGGCCTGGGCGAACTCGGCAAAGGTCCGGGGGTCGCGCTTGGGGATGAGTCCCAGCCGGTGCTTGACCTGGTACTCCGCCGCCTTCGCCTGCGCCTCCTTGGCCGTCTTGCCGTAAAAGGAGCGGCGCACGCGTTTGCCGTCCTCCACCACATACACCCGGACCTCCCAAAGGCCCGAGGCGTGGCGGCGCGGTTTAGCGCCCCGTTTCGGCACCTTCCACCTCCTCTACCCGCAGGAGCGCACACAGGTCCACGGGCTCGCCCGTGAGCCGCTCGAGGCCCTCCAACACCTGGGCGAGTGTGCTGAGCCTAACGCTTTCAATCCTACCTGCGGCGATCGCGTAGACCGTAGACGGGTGCATTTCGGGCACGAGCTTCACCAGCTTGTAGACGCTGAGCCCCCGCTCCTTCAGGTACTCCCGCAGTCGGAACCGAATGCGCTTCCGCCCCATTGTCCGATAGTCTACTATATCAATCAACTGCTTTACTAGACTACTCTTGTGGAGCTAAAGCACAGGTGGCCCAGGGGGGTGTGGGAAGGGAGCACCTGCCCAAGAAGGGACCGCCCCTCAAGCCCCTGCAAGCAAAAGAACCTGCCTCCCTCGCCAAGCGCAAGAGAGGCAGGCTTGTGGTGCGGATGGGTCGCCGCGCAAGGCCTGGCCTTACCGCGCCAGCCGCGCCACGCCGGGCCACGCCTCGCCATGCCGGGCCGTGCCACGCCGCGCCAAGCCCCACAAAGCCGAGGTAGAAGGCTTGGCTTTCAGGGTCTGGCGCGCGAGCCCATGCGCAGGCACGTCCTCAGTATGCCCCGACGCTCCCCCCTGTCAACGGATAACGGTCCTTATCCCGTTCCCCTTTCGCCCTCCGCCTCTCCCGCAGGTGGGCCACCCTCCCTGGGAGTTTGCCTCCGGAGCCGCCTCGCCATCAAAGACGCTCTGGAGCAGTTCTGGTATAAGCTGGTGACGGAGGCCCGCCGTGCTTAAGGAAGGACCAGGAAAGGAGCTCCTCGAGGGGGTGGCCACGCTCCTGAGGATGGACCCCATGAGCTACGTGGCCTTCGGCCCCTACTGGTGGTGGATCAAGCGCTGGCTGCAAGAGGCCTACGGGGAGGACTCCCCCGTGCAGGGGGAGGCGGACGACCCCGTGGCCCGGGAGCGCCTGGCCGCCTACTGGAAGGGGGACTGGAAGAAGCTCTGGAGGGCGGCCATCCGCCACTACCAGCAGAAGGTGGCCTGGGGGGAGCGCTGCGAGCCCCACAGCTACATGCCCCCTCACGAGGAAGCCTACGTGGTGAACGACCCGGACATGGTCCCGCCTTCCCTGCCCCGGATGCGGTAGCCAACGCACAGCTCCCGGGGCGGTTTCCCGGGAGTCGGGGAAGGCGCGGGCGCGAGTGGCCTAAGCTTCCTGGGCCACGTTGGCGGGCGGTTTAGGAAGCCGGTCCCGCCACTCCTCGGGGCGGAGGGCCCCCCGCTTCAAGAAGGCCACCCCTTGCCCATGACCCCCACGGTGTTCACCCTGTTGACCAGGGCTTCCACCGGGGCTTTGAGGAGGTCGTCTCGCATGAAACGAGGATGCCCTCGAGGTTTTCCAGGTGGGTGATGTGGTAGATGCGCGTGGGCACCGGATAGACCGGGCTTTGCTGTGGCATGGTTCCATTATACCTGGGGATATACTCTTCCTCATGCCAGCCTTGGAGTGGATCGGCAAGCAGGCGGTGGTGCGGCACCACTTGGAAGTCCCTTACCGCATCCTCGCCCCGGTGCCCGAACTCTCCTACGGCGAGGGCGAGAACCTTTTGGTGGAGGGGGACAACCTCGAGGCCCTAAAGGCCCTCCTCCTCGAGTACCGGGGGCGGGTGAAGCTCATCTACATAGATCCCCCCTACAACACGGGCAACGAAGGCTGGGTCTACAACGACAACGTGAACAGCCCCGAAATCCAGGCCTGGCTGAAGAAGGTGGTAGGCCCGGAAGCGGAAGACCTCTCCCGGCACGACAAGTGGCTTTCCATGATGTATCCCAGGCTCAGGCTCCTCCACGAGCTTTTGCGGGAGGACGGAAGCCTGTGGATGAGCATAGACGACAACGAGGTCCACCGGGCGAGGATGCTCCTAGACGAGATTTTTGGGCCTCAAAACTTCGTGGCCACGGTGATTTGGCAAAAGAAGTTTTCGCTTCAAAACGATGCCACCTACTTCTCCGACATGCACGACTACATCCTGGTCTACGCCAAGCGAAAAAAGTCCAACCGGGACGACCCTGCGGGATGGGCTCTGAACAAACTCCCCGCTACGCCGGCGAAGGTGGCCCGGTACCAAAACCCGGACGATGATCCGAGAGGTCCTTGGCAGTCGGTAAATTACACGTGCGCAAAAACCAAAGACGAGCGGCCCAACCTTTACTACCCCATCGTCAACCCCAACACCGGCGAGGAGATCTGGCCCTCTCCTACCCGGGTCTGGGCCTTTTCCCGTGAGGAACACGAGCGCCATTTGAAGGAAAATCGCATCTGGTGGGGGAAAGATGGTAGGGGTAGACCCAGGCTAAAGAAGTTTCTAAGTGAAGTCCAGGCCGCCATGGTGCCCACCACGCTCTGGTTGCGGGAAGACGTTGGGGATACCCAGGAGGCCCGCAGAGAGGTGCGCCAAATCCTGGCAGGGGAGGACTTCCCCACCCCCAAGCCCACCCGGCTCCTCCAGCGCATCCTGCAGATCGCCACGAACCCCCATGACGAGGACATCGTCCTGGACTCCTTTGCCGGTAGCGGCACCACGGGGCACGCGGTGCTCAAGCAAAACGCCGAGGACGGGGGTAACCGGCGCTTCATCCTGGTGGAGCTGGACCCTGGGATCGCACAGAACATCACCCGCAAGCGCCTGGAGTACGCCGCCAGGACGCATGGGGGCGGCTTCCGGTACCTGCGCCTGGGGGAACCCCTCTTCACCCCAGACGGGCGCATCCGGGAAGGGGTGGACTACCTCACCTTGGCCCGGTACGTCTACTACCGGGAGACGGGAGAGCCCTTGCCCGAGACCTTCACCCCCCCTCTTTTAGGCGTGTCCCAGCGCGGGGTGGCGGTCTACCTCCTCTACAACGGGGTGCTGAAGGACAAGTCCCCCAAGGGGGGAAACGCCCTCACCCGGGAGGTCCTGGCCCACCTGCCCCCTTTTGACGGCCCCAAGGTGGTCTACGGCACCTCCTGCCGCCTGAGCCCCGCCACCCTGAAGGCTTTGGGCATCACCTTCCGCCACATCCCTTACGAGGTGGCTCCATGATGAAGCTGAAGGCCTATCAAGAGGAAGCCCTGAAGGCCCTGGAGGACTTCCTCCACCGGGTAAGGGTTCACGCGGACGCCGGCCTTCCCAACCCCTTGGGCCAGGCCTACCGCGAAGTGGCGGGGAGGTATCTGGACAACCCCCCTCCTTACTACGAACCGGTGGGCCTCGAGGGGATCCCCTACGTGTGCTTCCGCATCCCCACGGGCGGGGGCAAAACCCTCCTGGCGGCCCACGCCCTGGCCCCGGCCCGGCGCTTCCTGGGCCAAGACGCCCCCGCTGTGGTCTGGCTCACGCCCACGGAGGCCATCCGCCAGCAGACCTTGCGGGCTTTGAAGGACCCCCGCCATCCCTACCGCCAGGCCCTCGAGGGGGCTCTGGGTGAGGTCCGGGTCATGGACCTACGGGAGGCCCTGGCCCTGACTCCCGGGGACGTAGGCGCGGTCAGCCTGGTGCTGGTGGCCACCCTCCAGGCCTTCCGGGTGGAGGAAACCGAGGGGCGCAAAGTCTACGAGGACAACGGCCACCTCATGGCCGTCTTCGGGAACCTCGAGACCGCCCTTCCGGAAGGGGCATCCTCGCCCCCGGAAGGGGTGGGGCGGTACTCCCTGGCCAACCTCCTCCGCCTCATGCGTCCCATCGTGGTGGTGGACGAGGCCCACAACGCCCGCACCCCCCTCTCCTTTGACACCCTGGCCCGCTTGGAGCCCGGGGTCATCCTGGAGTTCACCGCCACGCCCCGGGAGGACTCCAACGTCCTCTTCGCCGCCACGGCCCACGAGCTTCACCGGGAGGGCATGATCAAGCTGCCCATAGAGCTCGTGGTGCTGAAGGACCGGGAGGCGGTCCTACAGGCGGCCCTGGCCAAGCGGAAGGACCTCGAGGCCCTGGCCGAGGGAAGCCGGGAGTACCTCCGCCCCATCCTCCTGATCCAGGCCGAACCCAAACGTGGCGAGGACCCCTTCACTTGGGAAAGGGTCCGCTCCTTCCTCCTGGAGCTCGGGGTAAAGGAAGAACAGATAGCGGTCTCCACGGGGGAACGGGACGACCTCACGGGCCAGGACCTCCTCTCTCCCTCCTCCCCCGTGCGCTACGTCATCACCGTGGACAAGCTCAAGGAGGGATGGGACTGCCCCTTCGCCTACGTGCTGGCCTCGGTGCGCTCCCTGAAGTCGTCCACGGCCATTGAACAGGTGCTGGGCCGGGTGCTGCGGATGCCGGGGGCCAGGCCCAAGGAGCGGGAGGAGCTCAACCGGGCCTACGCCTTCGCCGTGTCCGAGGACTTCTGGGAGGCGGCCAACACCCTCCGGGAAGCCCTGGTCCTCGAGGGGTTTGAGCGCTACGAGGCCGAGCGGGCCGTGTACGCCGTGGGCTTGGGCTTGGAGGAGCGCGTGCCCCTCAAAGCCCATCCCAAGCCAGAGGTCCTGGAGTCCCTAGGGTCCAAGATCGCCTACGACCCGAAGACCAAAACCCTGGTCCTCAAGGAGCCCCTGACCCCTAGCGAAAAGGCCATCCTCCGCGAGGGGCTGAAGGAGGAGGACCGGGACAAGCTTCCACAAACCGTTCGCACCCCCTCCGAGGAGGGCAGGGTCCTGGAAGTACCCCTCCTCGCCTGGCACGGGGAGCCCCTGGAGGCCGAGCACTTTCTGGAGGAGGGGTGGAGCCTGGCGGGTCGGGACGCCCACGTGGACTTCGTCCCGGGGCCCCTGGGGGTGAGGGGGGAGATCGGCCTGGAGGGGGGCCGGGTGCGCATCGCCCGCCTGGAGGGGTTGGACCGGGCGGGGAGGCTGTTCGGTCCCCACGTGGGCTGGACCCTGGAAAGCCTCGCCCTTTGGCTGGACCGCCACATCCCCCACCCCGACCTGCCCCAGGAGGAGACCCTGCCCTTCCTCTACAGGGCCTTGGGGGGGCTTCTGGAGCGGGGCTTCGCCCTAGAGGATCTGGTGGCGGAGAAGCGGCGGCTCAGAGACCTCCTGGAGGCCAAGATCCGCGCCCACCGGGAAGCGGCCCGAAAGGAGGTCTTTCAGCGCCTCTTGAAGAACCCTCCTGCCAGCCTGGGGACCCTCACCTTGCGGTTGGAGGGGGACTACTTCCCGTCCAACCCCTACCGGGGGGCTTACGTCTTCCGCAAGCACTTCTTCCCGGTCATCGCCGACCTCGAGGACGGCACGGAGGAGTTCCAGTGCGCCCGCCTTCTGGACGAGCTAGACGAGGTGGAGTTCTGGGTGCGCAACTACCCCACCTGGCGCCACGCCTTCCGCCTGCCCTACCCCGGTGGCACCTTCTTCCCGGACTTCCTGGCCAAGCTTCGGAACGGGACCCTTCTCGTGGTGGAGTACAAGGGGGCGCACCTGGCGCACACCCCCGAGACCTACGAGAAGGAGGCCATTGGCCAGCTCTGGGCCCGGAAGACGGGCAACCGCTTCCTCATGGTGCGCACCCTCCAAGAGCTTGATGCCCTCCGCCAAGCGGCCCGTCTCTGACCCCGCTTGGCTCCGAGTCCTACGCGGAAGGATTAGGGGGGCCTGGAGCCCGCCCAAGACCTCCGGCGCCTCGGGCGATTGAAGGGCGGTTCAGAACCGGTTCGGGCGGGGCCTCGAGGGATGGGCTACCGATTACCCTCCGCCCGCCTCGCCTGGAGCCTGAGGAAGGCTAGCCTGCCCCTGGACCTCCAGGAGAGCCGTCAGCAAGGGCACGCACCGCACCCCGAAGGCGAAGGCCACATAGGGTAGGCGTGGCCTTCCCGTGATTAGGCCACTCGCCCCGTCCAGCTGGGGCACCACGTGCCTTTCCTGGGTAATCAGGGTGAGGTTGTGGACCTTGGCCAGGGCCACCAGGGTCGGGTCAGCGCCTCGGAGAAAAGGCTCAGCGTCCTCAGGGGCATAGTGTTCCCTCACAAAGTGGGCCACCTTCTCCAAGGCGTCAAAAAAAGCTTCGGTAACTTCCAGAAGCTTGTACTGCCCGTCTAAGGACTTCAGGAGGTCATGGCCCGGACCCCGCTTTCGCAAGATCTCGTCCCTCACTTCGCGCCCTAGCCGAAGGATGCCCCTTTTGATTCCGTCCCGGAACCAGGCCTCCAGATGGGCCTTGGCCTCCTCTGGTGATCTCCCGAGGGCCTTAGCCAGGGCTTCCAGGAAGCCTGGGACGAAGGGAGTGATGATGGCGTTGGCGTCAAGTAGGTACACCCTTGCCCTCCAGGAAGGCCCAGGCCGTCCTGAGGTCCACATTGAGGAGAAAGGCCACGTCCTTGGCGTCCACTTCCCCTTCTAGGGCCGCCCGCCTGACCTCCCGCACGAAGGCGGGGCTGTTCTGGACCACCAGGGTCTTCCAGAAGTCCCCGCCCCCCTTCCTGGGACGGGGAGGCGCGGTCTTCCGCAGGGCCTCGAGGGCCTCCATGTACCCCTCCCGGTGCACAAGTTCCAAGCGAAAGGCCCGCTCCAGGGCGGCCCTCGGGCTCACGAAGAAGCGCCGGGAAGCCTCCCGGGCGGCCTCCAAGGGGGGAAGGTGCCCGTTCCAAGCCGCGCGAAACTCCTCCTCGGGCATCAGAAGCTCCGCGGCCACGTGGTCCGCCCAGACCTCCACCTCGTCCCGGGCCTCTTCCTCCAGCCCGCCCTCCAGTCCCCCTTCTCCCCGCCACACGTGGGCCAGCTCGTGGGCCAGGGTGAAGACCTGGCGGGAAGGGTGCTCGCGGGCGTTCAGGAAGACCACGGGGGCCACGGGGTCCACCAGGGCGAAGCCGGAGAACTCCTCCGGGTCGTAGGTCCTCCGGGTGTGGGTGCCCACGTGCCCTTGCCGGAGGACCAGAACCCCAAGGGCTTCCGCCCTGTCCGCAAGGGCCTTGAGGAAGCCTTGATGGTCCCGGGCCCTTCTCCGCAAGGCTTCCACTTGCAGGAAGGTCGCCATCTCGCGGGCCACCTCTGCCGGGGAAGCGCCCTTGCCGCTTCCCACGAAGGGAAGGGGCTTCCCCTTGCGCTCCCGCCACCACTCCTGCTTACGTCGCGCGTCGTGGTAGGCCTCGAGGAGCTCCGGGCTTGGGGGGGCTTGCCGCCCTCTTCCCCGACGAAAGTCCCTCAAAGGAAGCTTGACCTCGGGCGGGGGCAGGAGGAGGTGCCCCAAGCCCAAATGAAGGGCCTGGGCCAGCTTCAGGGCCTGGGGGTAGGTGGGCTTCTCTTTCCCCTCTAGCCAGCGCTCCACCTTCTCCGGCTTGACCTGGACCTTCCGGGCGAGGCTTTCTGCCTCGAGGCCCGCCCAGTCCATGGCCCACCGGAGGGTTTCTGGCTTGATGGGTACCTCTACCGTTTTCATCCCGGCCCCCCCTAGGGGACTCCATTCTACCCCCGGCCTTACGCTGGCAACGTGCCCTCTCCCAAAGCCTCGAGGAGCCGGGCAAGTTCCTCCGGGGGGAGGCGGTTGCCCGCCATGTTCCAGGCCCCCTGAACGCCGTGGATCTCCAAGACCGCCCCTACCTTGCGCATGACCTCGGGAGGGAGGGGGCGGGGCGGCGCGGCAAACCAGGCAGCGCGGACTTCGCGCCCGGTGGGCCGGACAGGCACCGCCCGATGGGGTTCCTCGCTCTCGGTGCGGCTCTCTGGCGCAACAGGGGGCTCCACTACCCATTCAGGCCGAAACCGCTGGTACCCCATACGACCTCCTCCACGCGGCTATGGCTACGGTGGCTACTTTGGCTACTGAGAGGGGTTTTCTCCGTCCTGGACGGGGAAAATACAGTAGCCACAGGGTGGCTACGGAGTGGCTACTGTGGCTACGGTCGGCTACGGTAGCCGGGGCCCCGGGGTAGGGATCCTCAGGACCGTAGCCATTCCGTAGCCAACAGTAGCCAGGGGGTGGCTACTGTTTTTTTACCGTCCTGGACGGCGCTCATGGGGTTCAGTAGCCAAAGTAGCCACTATAGCCACCCCCCGCTCAAAGCGCCCGGGGGTTCAACTCCCAGACCTCCCTGCGCCCCTCCCGATGGACGCGAACGTACCCGTGGGCCTCGAGGAGCCGCAGGGCCTCCCGCACGGCCTGGGTGGTGCGCCCCACGGCCCGGGGACCGTAGCGCACCACGTCCGGCGTGGCGATGGGCGACGCGCCCCCCCGCGCCCGCTCCCGCAGCCACTCCAGGAGGCGCGCGGCCCGCCGAAGGGGCTCGGGCACCCGGGCCCCCTCCATCAGCCGCCGGTGTTCCAGCATGTACCACTCGGCTAGGGCGATGCCCCGCTCCATGTGCTCGGGGCCCAGGCGGGTGAGAGACGGATCCTCGAAGAGGCCCAGGACCAGGGCGAGGCGCACCGCGTGCTCGGGCGTTTTGGCCGCGAACGCCCGGGCCTCCCCAAGCTCCTCCTTTTGCGCCTCCAGGTGCTCAAAAAACGCCACGTACAGCCGCTTGGCGGCGGGGTGCAGGGGGAGGCTGGGGAGTTCCAGCCCCCGCACCCGGGCCTCGGGGTCGTCCCGGACGTTCCCGGCGGTGGCCTCGAGGAGGGCGTCCAGACGGCCCTGGTAGGCGATGTAGGCGGGGTTTCGCGTCAGGTCCTCCTCCACGTAGCGCCGGGGGCCCACCTGGGGGGCCCAGGCGGTGAAGAAGCGCGCCAAGAGTCCCTGGTTTCGCACCAGGCGGTCCTCGAGGAGGTCCCGGGCCACCTCGGGTTGCATGCCCAGGTGGACGCTCAGCCGCCTCCCGAGGAGGAGGCGCTTCCCGTCCCCCTGCCGGGCCCGCTCCACTCCCTGCCCGTCCCAGAGGCGGCTCAGGACGGAGATGGTGTAGAGCCGCTTCTCCTTACTCATGGCGTGGCCGCCCAGGAACACGCCGGCCTCGGAGGCGAACAGCCCCACGCTGGGCCAGTCGTCCGCCAGGGCGCTCACGATGGCCTCAGTGGTAGCGTCCGAGAGGAGGCACAACCCGCTCCACGGCCTGGCCGGGGGGAGGCCCAGGGCCTTCAGGGCCTCGGCCCGCTCCTCCCGGGAGAGGCCCTTCTCCCCCTGGATGCGCCGGCGCTCCGCCTCCCAGGCCTCGCGCTCCGCGCGCCAGGCCTCCTCGGCCAAGGCGGCAACCTCCGCCTTCGCGGTCTGCCACGCCCGGGCGGGCAGGAGGGCGAGGCGGTCCAACTCCGTTTTGCGCTCCCCCGAGTCGGCCACGGTCAGGAAAAACAGGCTCGCCGGGTACGTCCGCCCGTCCACCACGGCGTTGGCGATGCCCTGGGCCCCCAGGGACGCCCCGGCGAGGAACGCGGCGGCGGTCAGGGCCTCCGCGCCCTGGACCACGCGCAGGGCCTCCCGCACCACGCCCTCCAGGGGCCCGAGGGCCTCGAGGGGGTAGGGCTCGGGCGGGTCGGCCTCCCGGAACAGGGGCAGGGGCTCTGGCCAATCGTCCACGTCCTCGGGCCGCACGTAGGGCACGTTGCGCAGGGCCTCGAGGGCCTTCTCGGGGTCGAAGCCGTCAGCCTGTTGCGAAACGCCGTTCAAAACCTTAGAGTGTTCCTTGAGCATCAGTTTCCTCCTCTCCCGGGGCGGCCTCTACCCGCCCCGCGCGCTTTTTCGCCGCCAGCACGTCAAGCCAGTCCGTGCCGTCTGGCGGCACGGCCAACTTCACCGCGATCCCAAGCGCCAAAAGCTGCTTCGCCAGTTTTTTCCCAGCTTCCACCCCCCTCTCGTCCCCGTCAGCCGCGATCAAGACCTCTCCCACCCCGGGTGGGGGCTCCCACGCCTCGAGGCCCCCCGCGCTCACGGCGGCCCAGGCGGGAAGGCCCGCGGCCTCGCGCACCGCGAGGGCGGTCTCCACCCCTTCGGCCACGGCCAAAACCCCGCCCCCAGGGGCGTAGAGGCGGATGGCCGCCCCCTTCAGGCCGCCCTCGAGAACCGCCCGGCTGAGCTTTTTGGGGCTCCCCACCGGGGCCTTCCCCCTCCCGTCCGGGCTCAGATAGGTCCGGTGCAGGGCTACTAAGCCGTGCTGAGGGTGCTCCACCCGGGCGAGGAGGGCGGGAAAAGTCCCTAAGGCCTCCTCCCCTTCCCGGTACTCCAGGCCGGGGTGGAGGCGGAGGTTCTGGAGGCCGGGGAGGACGGCCTCGAGGCTCAGGCCCCGGGCCTCGAGGTAGCGCCGCCCCAGCTCCGCGCCGGGGCGGTCGAGGGGGACAGCCCGGGCCCAGATGGCCTCGAGGAGCCTCCGCCGCCCCTCGTCCGGTCGGGGCTCGGGGCGGGGAGAGGGCGCGGGCCGAACGCGGCGAAAAACCCTCCCCAAGGGCTCCTCGTGGGAGTCGGGGAAAAGTGCGCCCCATGAAAGGCCCAGGGCCTCGAGGACGGCCTCCGTGGGGCAGCCCGCAAAGCAATGCAACAGGACCCGCCCCTCGGGGCTGAGGCGGATGGAGAGAGAGGGATCCCGGTCCTCGTGGGCGGGGCAATGGCCGATCCACCGGCCCTGGCCCGAGGGGCGGGCCCGGGTGGCCCAGAGGATGTGCTCGAGGACCCCCTCGGGGCCTAGGGTGCGAGTACCGGCGGGCACCGGGTTCATCGTGCTCACCTCCCTCGCCCCTCGAGGGCGGGGGCGGTTTTTTCCGCCCCCTCCTCTTCACGTTGCAGGTCCCAATCAACCGCCTCGTTGGCCGCGTACAGCGCGTCAACGCGGCCCGTGGGCGTGAGCATGGCGAGGATGACGCGCAGGACCGCCAGGAGGATGCGGTCGCGAAGCGTTTGAGCTTTTCCCACGGCTACGCCTCCTCCCGGGGCAAGCGGCCCCGCTCCAGAAGGCCCTCGAGGATGCTGGAATGAAGGTAAAGTTTGCGCCCCACACGAACGCCGTATTTCCTCATAAACCGCCGCACCCCATCCCTCCCCAGACCCAGGTGCTCGGCCAGGATGGGGGCCACCTCGTTGAAGGTGAGGAGTTTCTTCTCCCTCATCACGCCGACCCTAGCGGCCCGTGCCGTCATGCGGCGTAGGGGGTAGGAGAGGGCCGCCCGTTCCCGGTTTCCAGGGCGGGGTTGCAAGGTTGCGTTTGGGTGGATAAGCTGAACCTTGCGCATCAGCCGGATCGCGCGTACGCTCCCACGCCCCCCGTGGGAGCGCCTTTTTTACCTCCTTCCCCCCAATCCCCTTTCCAGAAACGCCTCGAGTTCCTTGTACGGGATGAGCGTGCGCGCCCCGATTTTCATGGCCTTGAGCTCCCCGCGCCAGATCGCGCGGTAGATCGTAACCCTGCTCACCGAAAGCAAACGCGCGGCCTCGTTCACGCTCACGGCCAGGGGGGGCTGCCCGGTGCTCTGTTTCATCCGCTATCCCTCCGGTTCCACTTGTACCCCAACATATAGTGGTGTCGCAAGTGATAACCGCCACATGTTGTAGTTACCCGCTCCTCGAGGGGCGGGAGAAAGATTAGCCCTTTTCCAAAGTTTTACCCCTCTTTTTACCCCCATACTACCCCCACGGCTACCCCTAAACGGAGAAACACCAGGAAACAGCCAAGCGAATAAATCGCGTCCCCGTGCCCCTCCATGGGTCCCCACGGAGCACAGGAAACGTTTTCCAAGGACTTCCTAAGCCCTAGGCCGGGGGTTCGAATCCCTCCGGGCGCACCAAAAGGCCCGCCGGGCCTCCGGCGGGCCCGCCTTTTACACCCGGTGGGTGGGACGGCCTCAGCCCTTCCGCCCCGCCAGGGGTTCTGGCTCCAGACGCCGGGCCTTTTGGATCTGGACCCCAGGCACGGCCTCCTTGGGCTCAGACCGGAGGTCCACGTAGAACCCCTCAGGACCCGGCTGAACCTTCCCCACCTCTAGCCCCGCGGCCCTAAGCCGGGCTACGAGCCGGGGTAAGGTCAGGCCCGGGCCTTGGGCCAGGTAGGTGGTCCAGCCCTCTTCCCCAGTAAGAAGGCTCCGGGGTCCCGGGGCTCCCCCCAAAAGGAGAGCCAAAAGGGCAGCCAAAAGCTCAGGCCGCCCTTCAGCCAAAAGCCGGCTTGCGAAATCCAAATAAAGCTTGTAGTCCTTCTCAGGCACCTGGCCCAGCCTCTTGAGGAGGTGGCTCCACTTGGCCTCGAGGACCTCCTCCGGGGTAGGGGGATTGATGCGCTTGAGGGTGCGGCCCAAGGCCTTTTCCAGGTTCTGGACCTCCCGTTTTTCCCGGGGGCCATAAAGGAGAAGGACCTGCCCTCCCCGCCCTGCCCGCCCGGTCCGGCCTGAGCGGTGCTGGTAGACCTCGGGGCTTTGGGGCAGGCGGTAATGGACCACCAGGTCCACCTCGGGGATGTCCAGGCCCCGGGCGGCCACATCCGTGGCCACCAGAACCCGGGCCCCCCCTTCCCGGAAGGCCTTGAGGACCACCTCCCGCTCCTTCTGGGAAAGGTCCCCGTGCAAGGCCCGGGCCGGATGCCCCACCTGGCGCAAAGCCCCTGCCACCTCCTCCGTCTCGGCCTTGGTGCGAACAAAGACGATGGCCCTTTCTGGGGCGTAGGCATAGAGGAGGTCGGAAAGGAGAGCCAGCCGATCCCCCGAGGCCAGGACTGCCCCTTCCTGGTACCCCACCCCCTCGTCCCGGATGACGTTCACCAGGATAGGGGCGCGCATGTACCGCTCGGCCAGGCGCCGGGCCCAGGAAGGCAGGGTGGCGGAGAAAAGGAGGGTCTGCCGCGCAGCTGGGGTAGCCTGGAGGAGCTTTTCCACCTCCTCCTCAAACCCCATGGAGAGCATCTCATCGGCTTCGTCCAGGACGGCGATCTCCACCTGGCCCAGGTCCAAGACGCCCTGCCTCAGGTAGTCCAAGGCCCGGCCCGGGGTGGCCACCACCACATCCACCCCGCGCTTTAAGGCTTCCCGCTGCCGGCCATACCCCGTGCCGCCGTAGACGGGGAGGACCTCGAGGTGGGGGGCCACCCAGGCGAGCTCCCCCGCCACCTGGAGGGCGAGCTCCCGGGTGGGGGTGAGGACCAGGGCCCTAGGGGCCCTTGGGCCCCGGCGGGCCCCCAAGCGCTGGGCGATGGGGAGGGCAAAGGCCAGGGTCTTGCCGGTGCCGGTGCGGGCCTGGCCGATAAGGTCCCGCCCCTCCAGGGCCAGGGGCAGGGCCGCGGCCTGGATGGGGGTGGGTGCGGTGATGCCCCGACTTTTAAGGGCCTTAAGGATTTCTTCCTTCAGGGGGAATGCGCTAAACTCCATGCAACCTTTCCTTCTTTGCCCTAGGTGCGGGCAAAATGCCTCTAATCGTACAACCTCTTTAAGAGTTTGTCAAGCATAAGGCCAGCCCAAGCCCCTAGAAAGGCAACCCCAGCAGGGCCATAGGGGCAGGGATAACCTCAGCCCAAGCGCCAGGGCTTAGGTCCTGGTCCGGGGGCACCACCACCAGGGCATTCCCAAAGGCCATGGAGCGCAGGACGGCGCTGGACTGGTTCCCTGTGGAGGCCACCCGCCACCCCCCCTGGTACCGCAAAACCCCCCGGCGGAAGACCGTCTTCCCCTTGGCCCCTTTAAAGGGGGTCTCCACCTCGGCCTCCATCCGGAGGTAAGGCGGCTCGGTGCGGCGGAGGAGGCGGAAGAGGAAGGGCCTTCCATAGAGGAAAAAGGTCACCATGGCCGAGACGGGATTCCCCGGAAGGCCCAAAAGCGGCACCCCCCCCAGCCGGGCCAGGAGCAAAGGCCCCCCGGGCTGCTGCCGCACCCGCCAGAAGACCACCTCTCCCCTTTCCTCCAGGACCTGGCGCACCACATCGTACGCCCCCATGGACACCCCCCCGGAGGTGAGGATGAGGTCCAAGGGCAAGGCCTCCTCCAAGCGCCTGAGCAAGGCCTCGGGCCGGTCGTCTACCTTGCCCAGGAGAACAGCCTCCCCCCCGGCCTCCCGCACCAGGCCCAGGAGGCTATAGGCGTTGGAGTTGTAGACCCCCCCAGGGGGCAGGGCCTCCCCGGGCTCCACCACCTCATCCCCTGTGGAGAGGATCCCCACCCGGGGACGGGCATAGACGGGAAGCCGGGGGTAGCCCATGGCCGCGGCCAGGCCCAGCCGGCCTGGGGTGAGGAGGTCCCCCTGCCGCAGGTAAACCTCCCCCCGCCTCAGGTCATCCCCCTGGGGCCGGATATCCTTGGGGCTCGCCGGGGCCAGAAGGAGGACATACTCCCCTTCCCGCCTGGTATCCTCCACCCGGACCACCCCATCCGCCCCCCTGGGGATGGGGGCGCCGGTGTAGATGGCCACGGCCTCCCCGGGGCCCACCTCGCCCGCAAAAGGCCTCCCCGCCGGGGCCTCCCCGATCAGGCGGAGGCGCACCGGGGCCTCAGGGCTGGCCCCCAGGGTGTCGGCCACCCGGCAGGCGTACCCGTCCACGGCCGAGTCGTCCGCGCTCGGGTGGTCCGCCAGGGCGGCCAGGTCCTGGGCCAGGACCCGGCCCAAGGCATCCCTTAGGGCCACCTCCTCCACCGCGGGTTCCCCCGTGGCCAGGGCCAGGACCGCCTCGAGGGCTTCCTCCACGCTGAGGTTCGTCCGCATCCCCCTTAGTTTAGGCCTTAAGCCGGGCAAAAGCCCAAGGCCAAAGGCCAATCCCCAGGGTGTAAAGGGCCAGGGTCACGGCAAAGAGGTAGTCAAAGGCCCTGAGCCCCAAGGCCTCCTGGGCCTGGCCGGATAGCGCGCTGGCCAAGGCAAAAAGGAGGCTCCAAACCGAGGTTTCCACCAACAAAAACCCCGGCCTTTCCTCCTCGGGCAGGTAGTCCATGACCAAGGCCGCGTAGACCGGCCCGGCGGCGTTCATCAGGGCCCCCCGGATGAGGAGGGCGAGGGTCACAAGGGGAAGCCAGGGAGCCCAGGCCAGGATGGCCAGGAAGGGCAGGGAGAGGGCCTGGACAAAAAGGATAGCCCCAAGCTTTCCCAGCCAACGCACCAAAAGGGGCTGGAGGAGCATGGCCACCCCCGTGGCCAGAGCGGAAAGGGCAAAGATAAGCCCTGTAGCCGCGTAGGAGAGGCCGAATTTTTCTTTAAGGTAGAGGTTTAAAAAAGGGATCACCAGCCCCGCCCCAAACCCGATTAAGGCCTGGGGTAGAAGGAAGCGGACCCAAAGGGGAATCCGGCCCCTAAGCCTTAAGGGCTTCCCCTCTTGGTCCCCCTGGGGCATGCCAAGGAGGAAGGGCCAGGCCAGGAGGAAAAAGGGAAGGGCAAAGGGAAGGACCCACCGGGCCCCTACCCATTCGGAAAGCAGGCCAGCCAAAAGGGTGGAGAAAAACCCGCTCACCGTAGTCAAGGCGGCCTGGAGGCTAAAGAGGAAGACCCGCCTTCCCTCAGGCACCAGCCGGGCCATCAGGGGTAGAAAGGCCCCTTGGAGGAAAACCCCGGAAAGGCCATATAGGCCAAGCCCCCCAAACACACCCATCCCAAGCGAAAGCCAGACCCCTCCCAGAAGGGCCAAGGCAAAGGCCAGATGGAGGCTTAGGCCATACCCCAGACGGGGGATGAGGTAGGCCAGGGGCAGGGCGGCCACCACCCCCACGGCCAGGAGGAGGGCCTGGGCCAGGCCGATGGCCTGCCGGCCAAGCCCCAGGGCCTCGAGGTGGAAGTTCAGGAAAAAGTAGATGAGATTGGCCCCCAAAGAACCCAGGAAACTGGCCCAAAGGAGCCGGTAGGCAGGGTGGATCCGCGTAAGCCTCATGCTTTCCGGCCCGGGCAGTACACCCTAAGCCCACACCCCCGGCAGTTGGGCTTCCGGGCGGTGCAGACGTACCGGCCGTGGAGGACCAGGGCGTGATGGACAAAAACCCAGTCTTCCTGGGGGAAGCGGGCCTCGAGGTCCCGCCCAATCCTCTCAGGGGCCTTGGCCTGGCTCAGGCAGAGCCTATGGGCCAGCCGGGCCACATGGGTGTCCACCCCGATCCCCGGGACCCCGAAGGCCGCCCCCAGGAAGACCGTGGCCGTCTTCCATCCCACCCCGGGAAGGCGCAAAAGAGCCTCCTTATCCCGGGGAATCTCCCCGCCATACTCCTCCACAATTCTCCGGGCCAGGGCCACCAGGTTCTTGGCCTTAGTACGGTAAAGCCCGATTTTTCGGATGTAAGGCTCCACCTCCTCCGGGGTGGCCTGGGCCAGGGCGTAAAAGTTGGGGAACCGGGCAAAAAGGGCCGGGGTGGCCTGGTTCACGCTTTTATCCGTGGCCTGGGCGGAAAGGACCGTGGCCACCAGAAGCTCATAGGGGTTTCGGTGGCTAAGCTCGGTTTGGGCCTTGGGGTAAAGCCCCTTTAGAACCCTTAGGATGGCCAGGGCCCGCGCCCTTTTCGCCTCAGGGGCCTCCTCCGGACACACCCCGCCATTCTACAGGGAAAGGAATGGCCCAGGCCCGATTCTAGGCGAAGCCCACGCCAGCCGCATCCATGAACGCAGCACCTGGGTGGTCCGGAACGACTAAACCCAGGAACCCTTGGGCACGGTGGACCCTTGCCCCAGGACCCATTCCCGCTTATCCGGAAGGCGATCCCCTCCCTAGCTGCTCTCCCCATACCAGCGCCAGTGGGCCCACCGCTAAGATCCGCGTCAGTAAGCCTTGGCGAAGACCACCCGCTTCCCGTAGGCCGAGGGCCTTCCGCAGCGGATGCACCGGCCCTCCTCGGCCTCGGCCTCAAAGGGAATGCACCTCGTGGTGGCCGTGGTCTCCTCCTGGATGAGGCGTTCGCAGGCCTTGTCCCCGCAGTGGAAGGCCAGGGCGAAGCCCTCCTGAACCGCCTCCTTAAAGGCCTCGTAGCTATCCACCTTCCGGGTCCGGCTCCTCTGGAAGGCCAAGGCCCGCTCATAGAGGGCCTGGTGGAAGGCGTCTAGCCTTTCCGGGAGGAGGCGGGGGAGGGCCTCCAAGGGGAGGGCCTCCTTGCCCCCCAGGCGGCTAGCCAGGGTGGCCTGGCCGGCCTCGAGGTCCTTGGGTCCAAGCTCAATCCGGAAGGGCACCCCTTTGAGCTCCCACTCGTTGAACTTGTACCCCGGGGTGTACTGGTCCCGGTCGTCCAGGTGGACCCTAAGGCCAGCCTGGAGGAGGGCCTTTTCCAGGTCAAAAGCGGCCTCCAAGACCTTCTCCCGGGTCTCGTCCCGGTAAATGGGAACGATGACCACCTGAATAGGGGCAAGCCGGGGCGGGAGGATTAAACCCTTATCGTCCCCGTGGGCCATCACAATGGCCCCGATAAACCGCCAGGAAAGCCCCCAGCTGGTGGTGTGGACGTATTTCACCTGGAGGTCCCGGTCCTGGAACTTAATCTCAAAGGCCCGGGCGAAGTTCTCCCCCAGGTAGTGGCTGGTCCCAGCCTGGAGGGCTTTCCCATCCCGCATCATGGCCTCAATGGTGGTGGTGTAGACCGCCCCGGCGAACTTCTCCTTTTCGGTCTTGAGGCCCTCAATTACCGGCAAAGCCGCCCAGTCCCGGGCCAGGCGGGCGTAGATCCCGAGCATCCGCCGGACCTCCTCCTCGGCCTCCTCCCGGGTGGCGTGGGCGGTGTGCCCCTCCTGCCAAAGAAACTCGCTCGTCCTGAGGAAGGGCCGGGTCCTGAGCTCCCAGCGCACCACGTTGCCCCACTGGTTTAAGAGCTGGGGCAGGTCCCGGTAGCTTTTAATCCAGCGGGACCACATGTATCCGATGACGGTTTCCGAGGTAGGCCGGACGGCCAAGGGCTCCGCGAGCTCCTCCCCCCCGGCGTGGGTGACCACGGCGAGCTCGGGGGAAAAGCCCTCCACGTGCTCCGCCTCTTTTTGCAGGAAGCTTAGGGGGATGAAAAGGGGGAAGTAGGCGTTCTGGTGCCCCGTCTCCTTGAACATCCGGTCCAGGGTGGCCTGGATATTCTCCCAGATGGCGTAGCCGTAGGGCCGGACCACAATCGTCCCCCGGACCGGGCCGTAGTCTGCGAGCTCGGCCCGCTGGATGACCTCGAGGTACCACTCGCTAAAGTCCTGGCTCTGAAGGGTTAGGCCCTTTTCCCGCGCCATACCTGCCCATCATATCTTGACCCCCAGGGGGGAAAGGTATAATGGCCTTGCCCAAAGGAGGGTGGTATGCATAGATTAGCGTATCTAGGATTAGCGGTTCTCATTTTCGGCCTGGTGGCCTGCAACAACCAGGGGGTGCGCACCGGAGGCGAGGTGGGCATGACGGCCCAGGGCCTGGCCTCTGGGGAACGGTACCTGGTGGTCTTTAAATCCGAGACCCTGCCCCCGGGCGCCAGGGCCCTGGCCGAGGCCCAGGGGGCCCGGGTCCTGAAGAGCCTCGAGGCCATCGGGACCCTAGTGGTCCAAGCGGACGCCCGCACAGCTCAGCGCCTAGCCCAAAACCCCCAGGTCCTGGCTGTGGGTAAGGAGCGGCGCTATACCCTTCCCCCTAGGGAGGAGGTCCTCCTAGCCGAGGAGACCTACGGGGCCCCTACACCCCAGGACAACCTCTACCGCTGGCAGTGGGACATCCGCCGGATTAAGGCCCCCGAGGTCTGGGCCCGCGTACCCCTCGAGGTCCAGGCCCGGGCCACGGTGGCCGTCCTGGACACCGGGATCATGGACAACCACCCCGACCTCCAGGGCCAGATCGTGGACTTTGTGGCCACCAACTACTGCCGGGAAACAGGAGGCCCCAACAACACTCCGAGCTACCCCATCTACACCTACTGGATCGACTTTGAAAACCTAGACCCCAATAACCCCTGTACCCCTGCGCCTTACCCCCTTTACGAGGCCCACGGCACCCACGTGGCTGGGACTGTGGCCGCGGCCTTCGGTGGGGGCCGGGTGGTGGGGGTGGCGCCTGGGCTTCGGCTGGCCGCCTACAAGGTCTTTGATCGGATTCGGTATGTGGTGGACGGCGAAGAAGTGGACGACGTGGGGGCCTTTGACGGCCCCATCTTTGAGGCCATCCTAGACGCCGCCCAGAAGGGCTACGCCGTCATCAACATGAGCCTTGGGGGTACGCTGGACACCCGTAGCCGGGAGGATGTGGCCGCCATGGTGGCCTGGGACCGGGTGATGAAATACGCCAACCGCCTGGGCACGGTCATCGTGGCGTCCGCAGGCAACAGTGCCCAAAACGCCAACGGCCCCATCGTTCACATCCCCTCGGACCTGCCCACGGTCATCTCCGTTTCGGCCACGGGGACCGCCACCCCTCTCTGGCAGTACCCTTACCCGACCTCGGACACCCTGAACGCTAACCCTGGGGAGGACGTCCTGGCCTTCTATTCCAACTACGGGGCAGCCGTAGATCTCGCCGCTCCAGGCGGGGACTGCGGCCTGGACCCAAGTGGGGTCACCTGGTGCGACCGGCCCTCTAACGAGCGGCCCGCCGGCTGGCGGTACCACCTGATCCTCTCTACCTACATCCACCCCCTCACAGGAGCCCCAGTCTACGCTTGGGCCGCCGGGACCTCCATGGCCAGCCCCCACGTGGCCGCGGTGGCCGGCCTGGTCAAGGCCCTCCATCCTGACTGGGACCCAGGCCGGGTGCGGAGCTGGCTCAAGGCAACGGCGGAACCCATTGGCTCCCGGCAGTTCTTCGGGCATGGCCTGGTAGACGCCGACCGGGCCACCCGTTAAGCCCGGCCTAATCGGGGCCCCACCGTTAGGAGGCGGTGGGGCCCTTTTTGGGTGGGCTAGAATAGCCCCATGGACCTCTCCCCTATTCTTCCCGAGCTTTTAACCCCCTCGGAATCCAAAATCCTCCTGGTGGTCCTGGACGGGGTGGGGGGGCTTCCCGGCCCCGAGGGAAAGACAGAACTCGAGGCCGCCCAGACCCCCAACCTGGACCGGCTGGCCCGGGCCTCGGCCCTGGGGCTCGTAACCCCCGTGGCCCCGGGGCTGGCCCCGGGCTCGGGACCCGGTCACCTGGCCCTCTTCGGCTACGACCCCTTCCGCTACCTGGTGGGCCGGGGGGCGCTATCCGCCTTGGGCCTGGGAGCGGATTTCCGGGAAGGGGACGTGGCCCTTAGGGGGAACTTCGCCACCCTAGACCCCGGGGGCCGGGTCTTAGACCGCCGGGCGGGCCGGCCCAGCACCGAGGAGAACGCCCGGGTCCTGGCCCGGCTTAGGGAGGCCATCCGGGAAGTGGAGGGCGTGGAGGTCCACTTCTACACGGAAAGCGAGCACCGCTTCCTGGTCATCCTGAGGGGGGAAGGCCTCCACGACGGCGTCACGGACACCGACCCCCAGAAGGCGGGCCTCCTCCCCCTGGAAGCTAGACCCCTCACCCCGGAGGCGGAGAAAACCGCCCGGGTGGTGAACCTTCTGGCCCAACGGATCCGGGAGGTCCTAAAGGACGAGCCCCGGCTCAACGGGGCCCTCTTCCGGGGGGCTTCCTTAAGACCTCGCTTCCCAAGCTTCCAGGAACGGTACGGGCTAAGGGCCGCGGCCATCGCCAGCTACCCCATGTACAAGGGCTTGGCGAGCCTGGTGGGGATGGAGGTCCTCCCCGTGGAGGGGGAAGGGGACGCCCACAAGGGGAAACTCAAGGCCCTTAGGGAGGCCTGGGAGGCCTTTGACTTCTTCTACCTCCACTTCAAGAAGACGGACGCCAAGGGGGAGGACGGGGACTTCCTGGGCAAGGTCCGGGAAATCGAGCGGTTTGACGCCCTCCTCCCTGAGCTCTTAGCCCTTGGCCCCACGGTCTTGGCCCTAACCGGGGACCACTCCACCCCGGCCCTCTACAAGGCCCATTCCTGGCACCCCGTCCCCCTTCTCCTCCAGGCCCCCTACCTCCGCCAAGACCCCGCGGAGCGGTTCACCGAGGGCGAGGCCCTTAAGGGAAGCCTCGGCCACCTCCGGGGCGTGGAGCTCATGCCCCTCCTTCTCGCCCATGCCGGACGGCTGGCCAAGTACGGGGCCTAGACCTGGGCCTCAAAGCCCTCGGGGGAAGCATAGATACCCCTTTTGGGGCCCCCATCCGGCCTTAAGGCCGGATGGGGCCTATAGATACCCCACCCGGGCCAATTCCTCCCGAACGGCCTCCAAAAGCCTCCGGTAGGCCTCCTCCAGACCCACCCCCTCCAGGAAGGCCCCAGCCGCCGGGACATGCCCCCCGCCCCCCAGCCGGACCGCGATGTTCTGGGCCGAGACCGGCCCCCGACTCCGCAAGGAGACCTTGACCCCGTTCCCCTTGCGCCTCAGGTAGACGGCCAGGAGGACCCCTTCTGCGTAGCGGATCACCCCCACGTACCCGTCGGACTCCTCCTCGGGGACCTCGAGGCCTTCCGGCAGGTGGGCGGTGACCACCAGCCCCCCAAAGTGGAATTGGATTGTGGAAAGCACCGCCCCCAGGGCCTGGAAATAGGCGGGGGGACGGTACTGGAGCCGGTCTGTGATCTCAGAAAGCCTCACCCCATGCTCCAAAAGCTCCGCCGCTACCCTTAAGACCTCGGGGGTGGTGTTGGCGAAGCGGAAATTCCCGGTATCCGTGAGAATCCCGGTGAGGACCGGGGTGGCGATCTCCTCCGTCCAGGCCACCCCCAGGAGGTCAATAAGCTCCTTGACCATCTGGGCCGTGGCCGCCTTTTTGGGGTTGACCACCGCGAGGTGGCCGTAATGGGGGTTGGTCCCGTGGTGGTCCAGATTGATCACGAACCCCTCCAAAGGCACCCCCTGGACCCGGCCGGGCTCGGCCGCGTCCAAGGCCACCACCGTGGCCCCGGGGGGGAGGGTTTCTAGAGGGGGGGTGATCTCCTCCTCCCGGGCCAGGAAGGCCAAAAACCGGGGCGGGGAGGCCACCCAGTAGGCCTCCTTGCCCAAGGCCTTAAGGGCACGGTAAAGACCCAGGGAACTCCCGATGGCGTCCCCGTCCGGGTCCACGTGGGTGGCGATGTACATGGGGCCTTCCAGGGCCTTCAGGACCTGGGCCACCAGGCGTAAGCGTTCCTCGTACCCTTCCATAGGGGTCATCCTACTAAACTGGGGGGGATGGAAGCCGCGCTCATCCTCCCGCCTTGTCGGGGGCTTAAGGGGAGGCTCCGGGTCCCCGGGGACAAGTCCATCACCCACCGGGGGTTAATCCTCCTCAGCCTGGCCCAGGGGGAGGCCCTCCTCCGCTACCCCCTAAGGGCCGGGGATACCCTTTCCACCAAAAGCGCCATGGAGGCCCTGGGGGCCGGGATCCAGGAGGAAGGCCCCCATTACCGCATCCGGGGGCAGGGGTTAAGGCTTAGAGAGCCCCAGGAGATTTTGGACTGCGGAAACGCCGGGACCCTGATCCGGCTCCTCCTGGGGCTTCTCGCTGGGCAGGAAGGGCTTTTCGCCGCCCTCACCGGGGACGAGTCCCTTAGGCAAAGGCCCATGGGCCGGGTGGTGGAACCCCTAAGGGCCATGGGGGCCAGGATCCTGGGCCGGGAGGGGGGGAAAAAAGCCCCCCTGGCCTTGGAAGGAGCACCCCTAAAGGGCATCCGCTACACCCTCCCCGTCCCCAGCGCCCAGGTCAAGTCGGCCCTTCTCCTCGCGGGGCTTTTCGCCGAGGGGCCCACGGTGGTGGAGGAGCCCATCCCCACCCGGGACCACACGGAAAGGCTTTTCCGCCACTTTGGCCTTCCCTTAGAGCAAGAGGGGAACCGGATCGCTACGCATAGGGCCGAGCCCTTCCCCGCCAAGGACCTCACCGTGCCCGGGGATTTCAGCAGCGCCGCCTTTTTCCTGGTGGCGGCCCTCATCATCCCAAATAGCGAGGTGACGGTGGAAGGGGTGGGGCTAAACCCCACCCGGACGGGGCTTTTAACTGTTCTAAAGGCCATGGGGGGAGACCTAGAGTGGCAGGTCCTCGAGGGAGAGGCAGGGGAGCCGGTGGGCCTCATCCGGGCCCGGTACTCCCCCCTTAAGGGGGTGGAGGTGGACCCGGGCCTCATACCCCTGATGGTGGACGAGGTCCCGGCCCTGGCCGCGGCCGCGGCCTGGGCCGAGGGGGAGACCTTTATCCCGGGCCTGGCCGAGCTTAGGGTGAAGGAATCCGACCGGGTGCGGGGCATCGCCCAGAACCTTAGGGCCTTGGGGGTGGAGGTGGAGGAGGGGCCGGACTGGCTTAGGATCCGGGGGGGCGGGGTCCGGCCGGGCCGGGTGGAGGCCTTCCACGACCACCGCCTGGCCATGGCCTTCGCCGTGGCCGGCCTGCCCGTGGGGGTGGAGGTGGCGGGGGCGGAATGGGCCCGGATCTCCTACCCCGGCTTCTTTGAGGAGCTCGCTCGGCTATGCCAGGGGTGATCACCCTAGATGGCCCCTCGGCCTCGGGGAAAAGCTCCGTGGCCCGGGAGGTGGCGAAAAGGCTTGGCATCCCCTACCTCTCCAGCGGCCTCCTCTACCGCGCTCTGGCCCTTTTAGCCCTGGAACGGGGTCTGGACCCCAAAGATGAGGGAGCCCTCCTAAAGGCCCTCGAGGCCACCCCCATCCGCCTCCTCCCCGACCCCCAGGGAAACCGGGTCCTGCTGGGCGGGGTGGACCGCACCCGTGAGCTCCACACCGAGGCCGTGGACCGGATTGTCTCCCAGGTGGCCCAGCACCCTAAGGTCAGGGCCTGGGTGAACCGGAGCCTACGGGAACTCCCCCCGCCCTTTGTGGCCGAGGGGCGGGATATGGGGCTTAGGGTCTTCCCCGAGGCCTCCCATAAGTTCTTCCTCACGGCAAGCCCCAAGATCCGGGCTGAGAGGCGGGCCAAGGAGCGGGGGGAGGACCCGGAAGAAATCCTGGCTGAGCTATTACGGCGGGACCAGGAGGACGAGGCCAACACCCGGCCCGCCCCGGATGCCCTCATCCTGGACACCAGCGGGATGGGCCTCGAGGAGGTGGTGGCCTGGATTTTGGCGCACATAGACCCAGATGACCCCTAACGCCCCCATCCCCGGGGCCAAGCCCCGGCCGGTGCACGAGTTTTTAAACATCCTCCTCTTCCGCCCCCTGGCCCACGGGGTAGTCCTCCTCCTCTACCCCACCCCGGTCAAACCCCACCACCTGGTGGTCTTCCATACCCTCCTGGTCCTTTTGGCAAGCCTTTTCATCCTCTTGGGGATGGACCTCTGGGCCGCCCTCCTCCTCCAGCTCAAGACCGTCCTGGATAACGCCGACGGCCAGCTGGCCCGGCTAAAGGGGGAGGTTACGGCCTTGGGGCGGTACCTGGATACGGAGCTGGACTTCCTGGGAAACCTGGCCCTCTTCTTGGCCTTAGGGGTGCGGGCGGAGGCCTTGGGCCTAGCCATCCTCGCCTTTTTGGTCTTCACCCTGGTCCAGGCCTGGGACTTTAACCTGGAAAGGCTCTACCGCAGGGCCTGGGGGGAGGAGCTGCCCCCGGAGGCCCCCCCGGGGGAGGGCCCCCTGGTGGGCCTCCTGGCCTGGGTCTACCGCCTCCTCTTTGGACCCCAGGACCGGCTGGTCCAGGCTTTGGAAGGGGGGCTACAGAAAGCGCTTCGCCTGGACCCCAGGCGGTTTTGGGACGAGTGGGCCCTGGCCTTGGTGGTGAACCTAGGCCTCACCACCCAGCTTTTCTTCCTGGGGGTCTTCCTCCTTCTGGACCAGCCTAGGGCCTACCTCACCTTCTGCCTCCTCCAGGCGGTATATCTTCTTGGGGTATACGTATGCCGGATTATACGGAGCATCCCATCCCCACGGTCGGGGCCCTGATTGAGCGGGGAGGCCGGGTCCTCCTGGTCCAAACCCCCAAGTGGCGGGGGCTATGGGGGGTCCCAGGGGGAAAGGTGGCCTTTGGGGAAAGCCTGGTCCAGGCCCTAAGGCGGGAGGTCCGGGAGGAAGTAAGCCTGGAGCTCAAGGCCATCCGCTTCGCCCTCCTCCAGGAGGCCATCCTGCCTGAGGAGTTCCACCGCCCCGCCCATTTCCTCCTCTTCAACTACTTCGCGGAAGGGGAGGGGGAGGTAAAGCCCAATGAGGAGATCCAGGCCTGGGCCTGGGTGGCCCCAGAGGAAGGTCTAGCCTACCCCTTGAACACCTACACCCGGAGGCTTTTGGAGCTCTACCTGGAGGCGGGATGAAAAGGGCCCTGGTCACAGGGAGCGCCAAAGGCATCGGCCGGGCCATCCTCCTGGCCCTGGCCCGGGAGGGGCTGGATGTAGCCGTACACTACCGCACCTCCGAGGCCGAGGCCGAGGCCACCCGGCGGGCGGCCGAGGCCTTGGGGGTGAAGGCGGTCAAGCTCCGGGCCGACCTCACCCGCCCTGAGGAGGTGGAGGCCCTGGTGGAGGGGGTGAAGGAGGCCTTAGGGGGGATAGACGTCCTGGTGAACAACGTGGGGGACTACCTCTATAAGCCCATAGAGGAGGTGAGCCCCGAGGAGTGGCGGCATATCCTGGACTCCAACCTCACGGCCACCTTCCTGGTGACGCAAAAGGTCCTCCCCCTGATGCTGGGGCAGGGCTTCGGACGGATTATCAACCTGGGCTACGCCGGGTCGGGAAACCTCCTGGCCCGGCCCCATATCACGCCCTACGTGATCGCCAAAACCGGGGTGATCCTCTACACCAAGGCCCTGGCCAAGCGCCTGGCCGGCCGGGGCATTACCGCCAATGTGGTGGCCCCAGGGGTGGCGGAAAACTCCGTTTCCAAGCCCCTCCACGAAATCCCCATGGGCCGAACAGCCCTTCTAGAGGAGGTGGCCCGGGTTGTGGTCTTCCTCATCCGGGAACCCTACCTTACAGGCCAGGTCCTGGAAGTGGCGGGGGGGTGGAACCTCTAGACTGAGGGCATGTTCGGCCGACGCCTCCCCCTCGGCCGGGTCCTGGGCATTCCCTTAAGCCTGGACTTAAGCTTCCTCCTCATCCTTCCCCTCCTCGCCCTCCTCATCTCGGCCCAGTTTCCCCTATACCTAGAGCTCTTTGGTATAGAGGCCAGGGAGGACCTCCTTAGGCTCCGCTTTCTCCTGGGCCTCCTGGCCGCCTTAGGGCTTTTTGGGAGCGTCCTCCTCCACGAGCTCGGCCACGCCCTTATGGCCCGGGCCTTTGGGGTGAGGACCCGGGAAATCACCCTCTGGCTTCTGGGCGGGGTGGCCCAGCTGGAGAGGATTCCCCGGGAGCCTGCCAAGGAGGCGGCCATCGCCATCGCCGGCCCCCTGGTGAGCTTCGCCTTAAGCGGGGTCTTCACCTTACTTAAAACCGGGGAAGGGGCTTTGGGCTTTCTCCTGGCCTACCTGGCCCTGGTGAACCTCTTTCTGGGGCTTTTTAACCTCCTCCCCGCCCTGCCCCTGGATGGGGGACGTATCCTAAGGGCTTTCTTAGCCACCCGCTTCCCCTACCTCGAGGCCACCCGCCGGGCCGTGGGGGTGAGCCGGGGGCTGGCCCTGGCCCTGGGCCTCTTTGGGCTCCTGGCCTTCAACCCCTTCCTAGTCCTCATCGCCTTCTTTGTCTACATGGCCTCGGGGGCCGAGGCCGAGGCGATCCTCTGGCAGGAGGCCTTAAAGGGGCTTAAGGTCCAGGACCTCATGACCCCGGAGGTCCAGACTATCCCTCCAGACCTCAAGGTGGGGGAGCTTCTGGCCAGGATGCTCCAGGAAAAGCACGTGGCCTACCCCGTGGTGGAGGGGGGGCGGGTCCTAGGCCTGGTCCACCTGGACCACCTGGGCCCGGCCAGCCTCGAGGACCCCGTGGCCCTTTGGATGCAACCCCCCGCCGTCCTCCCCCCAGAGGCCTCGGCCCTGGAAGCTCTGGAAAGAATGGGGGGCTACGGCTACACCCACCTCTTGGTCATAGAAGGGGGAGAGCTTAAGGGGATTTTGAGCAAGACCGACCTCCTCCGGGCCCTGGAGGTCCTAAGCCGGATCCGGCCCCCAACCCCCGGCGAAGGCCCGCCTTAGGGCTTTAACATGAAAGGGTGCGGAGCCTGGACCGGGAGGAGACCTATCTGGTAGACCGGCAGGGCCTGGCCCTGGAACTACGCGATCTGGTGGGCTCGGGACCGGAACCAAGGGATCCCTACCCCGGGCCCTACGGGGTTTTAGGGTACGGGGAGGGCGCCTTGGCCGCAGCCCTCTCGGGGCTTCCCGAGTGGACGGAGGAGGGCACCCAGTTCATCCTGGAAGGGGGGTACGACCTAGGGGAGGCCCGCGCCTTAGGGCTTTTAGCCGAGTCGGGACGGGCCCGGGTGGTCCGGCTGGGCCTGAGGGAAGGGGTGGAGGTGTACATACCCCCAAGCCCCCTGTCCCCCTATCGCTACCTCCGCTTCCTCCTCCTGGCCACAGGGCAGAAGGCAACCCTGGAGGAGGTGGACCGGCAGCTTTTGGAGGAAAGGCCCCGCCTTCTGCCTGAGGTCCCCACAGAGGAAAACCCCGCCAAGGTGTTGGCCTATACCCTCTTGGAAAGGATCCCTCTGGTCTATAGCCCCTTCCAAAGGGCTCTGGAAGGGGGCGTCCAAAGCCTTTTTGCCCGCATTGGCAAAAGCCTAAGCCTCACCCCACCCCCTGCAGCCCTGGAGTTTTTCCTCACCGGCCTCGAGGCCCGGCACGAGCAAGGGGACCCCCTGGCCGCCCTCCTCCTGGGGGATGGGGAGAGCGTGGAACTGGCCAAAGAGATCCTGGAGACCCGGGTGGACACCGTGGTGGAGCTCAAGCCCCCAAAGGCCTCCAGCTTGGCCCAGGCCTTGCGCCTCTGGTATCGCCTGGCCTGGACGGCCTATTACCTGGCCCTTCTCTATGGGGTAGACCCCGGGGACCAGGAGGTCCTGGCCCGGCTGCGGGAGGCCACCTAATGGACCTCCCCCCCTTCCCCAGGCCCCAAAGCCTCGAGGAGGCCAAGGCCATCCAGGAGGCCCTAAGGGCCAGGCTCATCCTGGAAGGGAGCCTAGAGGGGAAACGCCGCCTGGCCGCCCTGGACGCGGCCCATAAGCCGGGCCGGCCCCTGGTGGCCGTGGCCCTCCTCTACGACCTGGAAAAAGGCCCCCTGGCCCGGGGCCTAGGGGTGGTGCCGGAGGCGGAGCTTCTCCCCTATATCCCGGGGTTTCTCTCCTTCCGGGAAATCCCTGCCTACCTCGAGGCCCTAAAGGCCCTTCCCGAGCTCCCTGAGCTCCTCCTGGTAGACGGCCAGGGCCTGGCCCATCCCCGGGGGATGGGGATCGCCGCCCATTTGGGCCTCCACCTGGACCTCCCCTCCATTGGGGTGGCCAAAACCCTCCTCTTCGGCCGGCCCCAAGGCCCCCTGGGGGAGGAAAAGGGGTCTTACACCCCGCTTCTTGGGCCTAAAGGGGAGATCCTGGGGTTCCTCTACCGGAGCCGGAAAGGGGTAAGGCCCCTGGTGGTCTCCCCTGGGCACCGGGTGGGGCCCTGGGAGGCCCTGGCCTTCGTAAAGAGCCTCCCCACCCGGTACCGCCTCCCCGAGCCCTTGCGCCTGGCCCACCTCGAGGCGGGCCGGGCCTTAAAGAGGCTATGAAAGACCGACCCCACCTTCTTTACCGCCTCCTCTGGTACCCGGTCCGGGGCCTCCTCCACCTCCTTTTTGGCTACCAGGTGGAAGGGGCGGAACGGGTCCCTAAGGAGGGCCCTGTCATCCTGGCCGCGAACCACCTCTCCATCCTGGACCCTCTGGTCATCGGGGCAGGGATAAGGCGGCCCGTGAGCTTCATAGCCCGTTCCGAGCTTTTTCGCCTTCCTGTGGTGGGCTGGCTCATCCCCCGCCTTTACGCCATCCCCGTGGAGCGGGGGGCGGGGGACCTGGCGGCCATCCGGGGGGCCATCCGGGTCTTGGAAAAGGGCCAGGTCTTCGGCATCTTCCCCGAGGGAACCCGGAGCCGGACTGGGCGGCTCCGGCCCTTTAAGACCGGGGTAGCGGCCATCGCCTTAAGGACCGGAAGCCCCGTGGTCCCGGTGGCCATCATCGGGGCAGACAAGGCCTGGCCCGTGGGGCGGAAGCTCTTCCGCCTCCGCCGCCCCATCCGGGTGGTCTTCGGAGAACCCATCCCCGTACCCCGGAAAAAACGCTCTACCCAAGAGGAACTCCTCGCCCTGACCCAGGAGATAGAGGCTAGGGTACGAACACTTCTCCCCCCTGAATACCACTAAAGCCTTTTCTTCCGCTAAGCGCACTTTGTGCGGATAAGTAAACAAAAGGCATGGACTCTTGCCTAAAAAGGGGCATGGGTGCTATAGTCCGATGCGGAAGGGAAGAAAGGAGGTGATGCATGGCCAAGAGCAAGAAAACCGTAACCAAGGCGGATCTGGCGGATCAGGTGGCGGCGGCCGCGGGGCTTAAGAAAAAGGACGCCAAGGCCGCGGTGGACGCCTTCATTGCCAAGCTGGAGGAGGCCCTGGCCCAGGGGAACAAGGTCCAGCTCACGGGCTTCGGCACCTTTGAGGTGCGCAAGCGCAAGGCCCGCACCGGGGTCAAGCCGGGGACCAAGGAGAAGATCAAAATCCCCGCCACCCAGTACCCCGCGTTCAAACCCGGCAAGGCGTTGAAGGAGAAGGTCAAGGGCAAGTAAAGGCTAGGGTTCCCTTCCCCCGAGGGGGGCTTTAGACCCCCCTCGGGTTTTTAAGCCCTTGCGCCTCAACTCAACACCAACACTCTCAAAGGGACCTTGGCCCAGGGCTTACCTGGGTTCGCCGCGATAGCCAAAGCGGCGACTTGGCACACCTGGGCCCCCTTCCTAGCTTAAGAAGGATCAGGCCCCGCCCAAGGCCCCCCCAGGCCGGGCCCGGGGGATAATCCTAGGGGCCTCTTCCTCCTTCCTGGGGGGTTCCGGTGGGGCGGGCTCCTCCAGGGGGAGGCCCTCCACCACCCTTTGGAACTCCTCCGCAGTCAGGGTCTCCCGCTCCAAAAGGGTCCGGGCCACCCGGTCTAGGACCTCCCGCTTCTCGGCCAGGAGGGATTTAACCCGCCCATACTGCTCCTCGATGAGGCGGCGCACCGCCTCGTCAATCCGGCGGGCCGTCTCCTCGGAGTACTGGCGGATATCGTACCCGCCCAGGTAGGTGTCCTCCCGGTGGGCGTAGGCCACCGGCCCAAACTCGGGGTGCATTCCCCATTCCGTGATCATCCGCCGGGCCAATTCCGTAGCCTGGCGGAAATCGTTTTCCGCCCCCGTGGTCACGTCCTCAAAGACCAGCTCCTCCGCCGCCCGCCCCGCCAGGGCCACGGCGATCTGGTCCAGAAGGCGCTTTCTGGTCCAATGGAGGATATCCTCCCGCCGGGGCATCATGAAGCCCAGGGCCCGGCCCCGGGGGACGATGGTGACCTTGTGCACCCCCTCCACGTGCTCCAGGAAATGGGCGGCCAGGGCGTGCCCCGCCTCGTGGTAGGCCGTGATCTCCCGGTCCCTTGGGGAAAGGACCAGGCTCTTCTTGGCCGGGCCCATCATGACCCGGTCCGCCGCCTCTTCGAGGTCCTTCATGGTGATCTTCTTCCGGCCCTCCCGGGCCGCAAGGAGGGCCGCCTCATTCAGGAGGTTCTCCAGATCCGCCCCCACAAACCCGGGCGTGCGCTTGGCGATGAGGGCCAGGTCCACATCCTCAGCCAGGGGCTTCCCCCGGGCGTGAATCCTTAGGATCTGCTCCCGGCCCTTAACATCGGGGGCGTCTATGGCGATCTGCCGGTCAAACCGCCCAGGACGGAGGAGGGCCGGGTCCAGGACATCCGGCCGGTTGGTGGCGGCCATGACGATGATGGAGGTCTCCTTCTCAAACCCGTCCATCTCCACCAGGAGCTGGTTTAAGGTCTGCTCCCTCTCGTCGTTCCCGCCCCCTACCCCGCTTCCCCGCCTCCGGCCCACGGCGTCAATCTCGTCTATGAAGACGATGCAAGGGGCGTGGCGCTTGGCCGTCTCAAAGAGGTCCCGGACCCGGGCCGCGCCTACCCCTACGAACATTTCCACAAAGTCCGAACCGCTTGCGGTAATGAAGGGGACCTTGGCCTCCCCGGCCACGGCCCGGGCGATATGGGTCTTCCCCACCCCCGGGGGGCCCACCAGGAGGACGCCCTTAGGGATCCGGGCCCCCATCTCGTGGAAGCGGCCCGGGTTCTTGAGGAACTCCACAATCTCCTTGAGCTCCTCCTTGGCCTCCTCCGCCCCGGCCACGTCCTTGAAGGTCACCTTGGGGGCCTCGGTGAGGACCCGGGCCCGGCTTTTGGTAAAGCTAAAGGCCCCGTCCGAGGGCCCGGGCCGGGCCGAGCGGGAGAAGTAAAAAAGCGCCCCCACCAAAAGCCCCACGATGAGAAGAGGCCAGATAAACCCCCAGGCGTTCCCGCTTGGGGGAGGCTCCACCCGGACCCGGACCCCTAAGCGGTTCCACTCCTCCAGGGTGCGGTTGTCTATGGGGCTCGCGGCGAAGGTGGTGAAGCTGGACCCGTCCTTTAGGGTGCCTTGGAGCCGGGTCTCCCCGGAGCGGACCACCACCTCCTCCACCCGGCCTGCGCGAAGCTCTTGGAGAAAGGTGGTGTAGCCGATCGTCCCCGCCCCTTGGCCCAGACCCCGGCCCAGGCCCAGGACCACCGCCAAAAGAAGGGGGAGGAAGAAAAGAATCGCCAGGTTGGGGGTTAAGCGTCTCATCCTTATCTCTTAGGGTAGCACCCAGGGAGGAAGGAAGTGTGGCCCCCATCATGATAAGACTATGCTCAACTCTATTGACAAAAACTTTGGGGGGTGATAGACTGGGGGCCGAGGTGAGGTATGAGCAAGGCAGTGGGGATTGACCTGGGCACCACCAATAGCGTCATCGCTGTCTTTGAGGCGGGCAAGCCCGTGGTCCTGGAAAACGCGGAAGGGGAGCGGACCACCCCCAGTGTGGTGGCCTTCCGGGACGGAGAAACCCTGGTGGGCCGGATGGCCAAGCGCCAGGCCGTTCTAAACCCCGAGGGGACGATCTTTGAGGTCAAGCGCTTCATCGGCCGCCGCTACGAGGAGGTCCAGGAGGAGGCTAGGCGCGTCCCCTACAAGGTCGTCCCCGGGCCTGACGGCGGGGTGCGGATCGAGGTCAAGGGGAAGCTCTACACCCCGGAGGAGATCAGCGCCATGATCCTCCGGAAGCTGGTGGAGGACGCTTCCAAAAAGCTTGGGGAAAGGATCACCCAGGCGGTGATCACCGTCCCCGCTTACTTCAATAACGCCCAGCGGGAGGCCACGGCCAACGCCGGCCGGATTGCGGGCCTCGAGGTCTTGCGCATCATCAACGAGCCCACGGCCGCGGCCCTGGCCTACGGCCTGGACAAGAAGGGGAATGAGACCGTCCTGGTCTTTGACCTGGGGGGCGGGACCTTTGACGTGACGGTCCTGGAAATCGGGGAGGGGGTCTTTGAGGTCAAGGCCACCTCCGGGGACACCCACCTGGGCGGGAGCGATATGGACCACGCCATCGTGAACTGGCTCGCGGAGGAGTTTAAGCGCGAGCACGGCGTGGACCTCAAGGCCGACCGCCAGGCTCTCCAGCGCCTGATTGAGGCGGCGGAGAAGGCCAAGATTGAACTCTCCAGCACGGTGGAGACCACGGTAAGCCTCCCCTTCATCGCCTTAGACCCCGCGAGCAAAACCCCCCTCCACCTGGAGAAGAAGCTCACCCGGGCCAAGTTTGAGGAGCTCATCCAGCCCCTCCTCAAGCGCCTCAGGGGCCCGGTGGAGCAGGCCCTTAAGGACGCGGGGCTGAGCCCGGCCCAGATTGACGAGGTCATCCTGGTGGGCGGGGCCACCCGGGTGCCTGCGGTGCAGCAGGTGGTCCGGGAGCTTCTGGGCAAGGAGCCCAACCGCTCCGTGAACCCGGACGAGGTGGTGGCCCTGGGGGCGGCCATCCAAGCCGCGGTCCTCACGGGGGCGGTGAAGGACGTGGTCCTCCTGGACGTCACCCCCCTCTCCCTGGGCGTGGAGACCAAGGGCGGGGTGATGACCGTCCTTATCCCCCGGAACACCACCATCCCCACCCGCAAGTGCGAGCTCTTCACCACGGCGGAGCACAACCAGACTGCGGTGGAGATCCATGTCCTCCAAGGGGAAAGGCCCCTGGCCAAGGACAACAAAAGCCTAGGCCGGTTCCGCCTCGAGGGCATCCCCCCCATGCCCGCGGGGGTACCCCAGATTGAGGTCTGCTTTGACATAGACGCCAACGGCATCCTCCATGTGACGGCCCGGGAGAAGTCCACAGGGAAAGAGGCCTCCATCACCATCCAGAACACCACCACCCTTTCCGAGGAAGAGATTCAGCGCATCATCCAGGAGGCCCAGCGCCACGCGGAGGAGGACCGGAGGCGGCGGGAGCACATTGAGCTCAAAAACGCCCTGGACTCCGCCCGGCTCCAGGCCGAACGGGTCCTCCAAGAGAAGACCGGGGACCCCGGGGCCAAGGCCCGTCTCGAGGCCGCCATCGCCAAGGCCAAGGAACTGGTGGAGCGGGATGCCCCAGACCCCGAGCTCAAGGCGGCCACGGAGGAGCTCCTAAGGGCCCTGGAGGAGTACGAAAGGGGGAGCCGGCCCGGGGGGCAAGGGGACGTGGTGGACACGGACTACAAGCCCGCGGATTAAGGCCTAAGGCCAGGGCTGGGGTCTTCCCCAGCCCTGGTCCCAAGGAGGCGGGGTATGTCGGAGAAGGAACACCTGGAAGCCCAGCCGGAGCCCGAAGGCCTCGAGGCCAGGCCGGAGCCTAGCCTTGAAGAGCGTATCCAGAAGCTAGAGGCCGAGCTCAAGGCCAAGGAGGCCGAGCTCCAGGATCTTAAGGACCGGTACCTCCGGCTTTTGGCCGAGTTTGACAACTACCGCAAGCGCATGGAGGCCGAGCTCCAGGCCAAAAGCGAAGAGGGCCTCCTCCAGGGGCTTAAGGCCCTCCTCCCCATCCTGGACGATTTGGACCGGGCCCTGGACTTCGCCGAGGCCGACCCCAAGAGCCTCATCCCCGGGGTCCGGGCCATCCGGGAGGCTTTCTTCCGCATCCTTACCGGGCTTGGGGTGGAGGAGGTCCCGGGGGAGGGGGCGGCCTTTGATCCCCGGTACCACGAGGCCATCGGCCTCCTCCCCGGACCCCCAGGCCAGGTGGCCCGGGTCTACCAGAGGGGGTTCCGGCGCGGGGATAAGCTCCTAAGGCCCGCCCGGGTGGCCGTGGGGGAGGAAAAGCCCGAGGAGGCCGAGGGGGTGGAGTAGATGAAGGACTACTACGCCATTCTGGGGGTACCCAGGAACGCCAGCCAGGAGGAGATCAAAAGGGCCTATAAGCGCCTGGCCCGGCAGTACCACCCCGATGTGAACAAAAGTCCCGAGGCCGAGGAGCGGTTTAAGGAGATCAACGAGGCCTACGCCGTCCTTTCCGACCCCGAGAAGCGCAGGATCTACGACACCTACGGGACCACCCAGCCCCCTCCTCCTCCGCCCCCTGGGGGCTGGGACTTCGAGGGGTTTGAGGTGGAGGACTTCTCAGATTTCTTCCAGGAGCTTTTCGGCTTCGGCCGCAGGCCCCGAAGCCGGCGGGACGTGAGGGCCGAACTCGCCCTAAGCCTCGAGGAGGCCCTTAGGGGAGGCCCCAGGCTCATCCAGGTGGGAGGCCAAAGCCTCACAGTACAGATCCCCCCCGGGGTGGAGGACGGGGCCCTCCTCCGGATCCCAGGCCTGGGGGCGGGAAAGCCCCCGGGGGACCTGGTCTTAAGGGTCCGTCTCCTCCCTCACCCCATCTTCCGCCGGGAAGGGCGGGACCTCTACACCACCCTGGATGTCCCTGCACCCATCGCCGTGGTGGGGGGAAGGGTGCGGGGTCCCACCCTGGAAGGCCCGGTGGAGGTCACCGTCCCCCCCAGGACCCAGGCGGGGCGGAAACTCCGCCTCAAGGGCAAGGGGTACGGCCCCCCCGGGGGGCGGGGGGACCTCTACTACGAGGTCCGGATCACCATCCCCGAACGCCTCACCCCCGAGGAGGAGGCCCTTTGGAAGCGGCTAGCGGAGGTGCAGCATGCTCGTGCCTAGCCCTTTGGAATCCCTGGAAGAGCTTGCCCAGGCCGGGCTTTCCCTGGGCGCCGTCCAGGCCTACGTGGAGATTGGGTTTGTGGAGCCCTTGGAGATGGAGGGGCTCTGGTACTTCCGTCGCCAGGATGTGGAGCGGATGCTCAAAGCCGAGCGCCTCCGGCGGGAGCTTGGGGTCAACCTGATTGGGGCGGCCCTGGTGGTGGAGATCCTGGAACGCTGAGGCTTTTCTGCAAGGCCACCCGAGGACTAGGACATTTTTCCCTCTCAACTAGGGGTAAACTTTAGGCAAGACGGGAGGCGGGGTTTATCTATGTTCCTCACTTGCGCTAAGGCCTCTTGACAATACTTTGCGCAATAGATATGCTAAGACTAACAAGGGAGGTGCGGGATGAACCTCGAGCGCTGGACCCAAGCCGCCCGGGAGGCCCTAGCCCAGGCCCAGGTCCTGGCCCGGCAGATGAAACACCAGGCCATAGACCTGCCCCATCTTTGGGCGGTCCTGCTCAAGGAGCCTGACGGCCTCCCCTGGCGCCTCCTGGAGAAGGCCGGGACCGACCCCAAGGCCCTTAAGGAGGTCCAGGAAAAGGAGCTCAGCCGCCTACCCCGGGTGGAAGGGGCCGAGGGGGGGCATTACCTTACCCAGAGGCTCGTCCAGGCCCTGGACCGGGCCGAGGCCCTCATGGGGGAGCTTAAGGACCGGTTCGTGGCCCTGGACACCCTGGTCCTGGCCCTGGCCGAGGCCACCGGGGGGCTTCCGGGAAGGGAGGCTTTTAAAAAAGCTTTGCAAGAGTTAAGAGGAGGTAAGACTGTGCAAACGGAACACGCAGAAAGCACCTATAACGCCCTGGAGCAGTACGGGATTGACCTGACCCGCTTGGCTGCCGAGGGCAAGCTGGACCCGGTCATCGGCCGGGACGAGGAGATCCGCCGGGTGGTCCAGATCCTCCTAAGGCGGACCAAGAACAACCCCGTCCTCATCGGGGAGCCCGGGGTGGGGAAAACGGCCATCGTGGAGGGCCTGGCCCAGCGCATCGTCAAGGGGGACGTCCCCGAGGGGCTTAAGGGCAAGAGGATTATCTCCCTCCAGATGGGCTCCTTGCTCGCCGGGGCCAAGTACCGCGGGGAGTTTGAGGAAAGGCTCAAGGCCGTGATCCAGGAGGTGGTGGGGTCCCAAGGGGAGATTATCCTCTTCATTGACGAGCTCCACACCGTGGTGGGGGCCGGGAAGGCCGAGGGCGCGGTGGACGCCGGGAATATGCTCAAGCCTCCTCTCGCCCGGGGGGAACTCCGGCTGATTGGGGCCACCACCTTGGACGAGTACCGGGAGATAGAAAAAGACCCCGCCCTGGAGCGGCGCTTCCAGCCCGTGTATGTGGACGAGCCCAGCGTGGAGGATACCATCTCCATCCTCCGGGGCATTAAGGAAAGGTACGAGGTCCACCACGGGGTGAGGATCTCGGACGCGGCGATTGTGGCCGCGGCTGTCTTATCCCACCGGTACATCCCAGAGAGGCGGCTTCCCGATAAGGCCATTGACCTCATTGACGAGGCCGCAGCCCGCCTCAGGATGCAACTGGAAAGCGCCCCCGAGGAGATAGACTCCCTGGAGAGGCGCAAACTCCAGCTAGAGATTGAGCGAGAGGCCCTTAAGAAAGAAAAAGACCCGGACTCCCAGGAAAGGCTCAAGCGGATTGAGGCAGAGATTGAGGAGCTTACCAAGAAAATCGCCGAGCTTAAGGCCGGGTGGGAGAAGGAACGGGAGCTTTTGGCCAAGCTCCGGGAGGCCCAGCAGCGCCTGGACGAGGTCCGGCGCCAGATCGAAAGGGCCGAGCGGGAGTACGACCTAAACCGGGCCGCAGAGCTCCGCTACGGGGAGCTTCCCCGCCTCGAGGCCGAGGTGGAGGCCCTCTCGGAAAAGCTAAAGAACGCCCGGTTCGTGCGCCTCGAGGTCACGGAGGAGGACATCGCCGAGATCATCTCCCGCTGGACCGGGATCCCCGTTGCCCGGCTTTTGGAAGGGGAGCGGGAGAAACTCCTAAGGATGGAGGAGATCCTCCACCGGCGGGTGGTGGGGCAGGACGAGGCCATCCAGGCGGTGGCGGACGCCATCCGCCGGGCCCGGGCCGGACTTAAGGACCCCAAAAGGCCCATCGGGAGCTTCCTCTTCCTGGGGCCTACGGGGGTGGGTAAAACAGAGCTCGCCAAGGCCCTGGCCGAGGCCCTGTTTGACACTGAGGAGGCCATGGTCCGGATTGACATGACGGAGTACATGGAAAAACACGCGGTCTCCCGGCTCATCGGGGCCCCGCCGGGGTACGTGGGGTACGAGGAGGGGGGCCAGCTCACGGAGGCGGTGCGCCGGAGGCCTTACACCGTCATCCTCTTTGACGAGATTGAAAAGGCCCACCCCGATGTCTTCAACCTCCTCCTCCAAATCCTGGATGACGGCCGGCTCACCGACTCCCACGGCCGGACGGTGGACTTCCGGAATACCGTCATCATCCTGACCTCCAACCTGGGTAGCCCCCTCATCTTGGAAGGCATCCAGGCCGGCCTCCCCTACGAGAGGATCCGGGAACGGGTCTTCGCTGAGCTAGGGCGCCACTTCCGGCCCGAGTTCCTAAACCGCTTGGACGAGATCGTCCTCTTCCGGCCCCTGGGTCGGGAGGAGCTCAGGAAGGTGGTAGAAATCCAGCTGCAAAATCTCCTCAAGCGCCTGGAGGAGAAGCACATCACCCTGGAGTTCACCCACCGGGCCAAGGACTACCTGGCGGACAAAGGCTACGACCCGGCCTTCGGCGCCCGGCCCTTAAGGCGGGCTATCCAGAAGGAGGTGGAGACCCCCTTGAGCGTGAAAATCCTCGCCGGGGAGGTCAAAGAGGGGAACCGGGTGGCGGTGGACCTGGGGGAAAGGGGTCTGGAGTTCCGGGTCGTGGAAGGGGTCAAGGCCTAGGGGGCGGGTATGGTGGAGGTCCTGAAGAAGGCCTACCAGAAGGAGATGCTGGACGCCCTCCGGGCGGAAAGGGCTGCTTCGGCCCTCCCCTACCCCCACCTCAAGGCCAGGGTCCTGGAGGTGGCCAAGCGGGAAAGGGCCCACGCCGAGGCCCTGGCCGAGGCCCTAAGGCGGCTTGGGGAAACCCTTCCCCCGGTCCCTCCCCCGGAGGACCTGGGGTACGAGGCCCTCCTTAAGCTCCTCTCCGAGGAAGGGTTTGACCGGAGCTACTATTTGGAAAGCACCCTGCCTGACCCGGAGCTGGAGGCCCTTTTCACCCGGCTGGGCCAGGAGGAGGCCTTGAACCAGGAGGCTATTCGCGAAGTAATCCAAAGGCTCTAGGAGGCAAAGTATGCTCAGCAAGAACGAGATCCAGTACATCAAAGAATACCTGCCCTACGAAAAAGCCCCTATCCTCTCCCTATACCTGGACACCCACCCCACCCGGGTGGAGAACCAGGGCAAGGGGCACTACATCCGGGCTAAAAACGCCCTCAAGGAGCTTGGGGTGCCCAAGGAGGTGGCGGAACGGGTCCTGGCCTACCTGGAGGAACCTCCTAAGCAACGCACCACGGCGATCTTCGCCAGCGAGGAGGTCTTCCAGGTCTTTGGCTTCCACGTGGACCTGCCCCTGGTGGGGGGGTTCCTGGCCCACTGGGGCGAGCCTTTCGTGGCCCCCATCCTCTTCGCGCTGGAGGAGTACGAGCCCGCGGGGGTGGCCTACATTGACCGGGAGAGGTGGCGGTTTTTCCGGGTCCAGCTCGGGGAGATTGAGGAGGTCCACGACGCCTTCCTGGCCCTGGACACCACCCCCTGGCGGGAGTTCACCGTAAGCGCTACGGGGCGGCGGTACCACGCGGGCCGGGCCTCGGGGGGGGCGGGGATGGACCTCTTTAAGGACCGCCTCGAGGCCTGGCTGGTCCGGTTCTACAAACAGGTGGCCAAGCTCCTGGACCAGGCCATGACGGAGGCCCAGGCCCGGCGCCTCATCCTCATGGGTCCCGAGGCCCCGGTACGGCACTTCGAGGGTTTCCTTCCCCCCCATCTGGCCCAGAAGGTGGCGGTCCGCCTCCCCTCCCTGCCTAACCCAGGCGCCACCCCTGGCCAGGTCCTCAAGGCGGTGGAACCCGTCCTGGCCGAGGTGGAACGGCGAGAAGAGGAGGCCCTGCTTGGGCGCCTCGAGGAGAAAGGGGTCTTCGGCCCGGAGGCCCTGGACCTCCTCCAGGAAGGCCGGGTGGACCTCCTGGTCCTCCCCTGGGACCCAGAGGGCCGGGTCTACGTGGGGGAGCGGGTAGCCCTAAGCCCAGAGGCGGCGGGCGGGGCTAGCCCCGAGGAAAAGCCCCTGGTCCTGGTCCTCCCCGGTCTAGCCGAGGCCTACGCCACCCGGCTGGAATTCCTCCACGGTGAACCCCAAAGGAGGCTCAAGGAGCGGGGCGGTATGGCTGCACTCCTGAGGTGGTAGGGTGGTAGAGGAGGTGAGTAAGGCATGATGCGGTTTGACCCTTTTAAGGAGCTGGAGGAGCTTCAGGAAAGGCTGGCCCGCGCCTTTGGCGCCCCCCAGCAGGGGCCCAGGACCTACGCCCCCCCGGTGGACGTGGTGGAGGATGGGGAAGGGCTCCACATCCTGGTCTACCTGCCGGGGGTGGACCCCGAGAGGGTGGAGGTGGTGGCTGAGGAAGGCGTCCTCTCCATCCGGGCTGAACGGCCCTTCGAAAAGCGAGAGGAGGCCACCTATCACCGGCTGGAGGGGTCCTACGGCGTATTCGCCCGTTCCTTCAACATCCCCACCACCTTTGACCTCTCCAAGGTCCAGGCCCGGTTCCGGCATGGGGTCCTGCACCTCCTGGTGCCCCGGGCCGAGGCTACCAAGCCCAAGAGGATCCAGGTGCAGGTGGAGTAGGTTTTTACCCCGCCCCAGGAGTTTTCCTGGGGCGGGGATAAGGAGGTAAAGCATGCGGAGGATTACGCGGTACATCCTGGCCACCTCTAACCCCATGGGGGACTTGGAGAACCTGGAGAAGTTCGTCCAAATCGCCCCAGACACGGGGGCCGACGCCATCGCCATCACCGGCAACCTCATGCCCAAGACGGCTAAGAGCCGGGACTACGCGGCCTTTTTCCGGATCCTCTCCCAGGCTCATCTGCCCACGGCCTATATCCCGGGTCCCCTGGACGCCCCCATCTGGGAGTACCTCCGGGAGGCGGCCAACATTGAGCTCGTCCACCCCGAGATGCGCAACGTCCACGAGACCTTTACCTTCTGGAAGGGCCCCTACCTGGTGGCCGGGGTAGGCGGGACCATCCTGGAGGACGGGGAGCCCGAGGAAAAGGAGGAGCTCCGCTACCCCTCCTGGGTCGCGGAGTACCACCTCAAGGCCCTTTGGGACCTCAAGGACTACCCCAAAATTTTCCTCCTCTACACCCCGCCCACCCACAAGGGCCTGGGGGAAGGGGGAAGCCAGGAAGTAGCCCACCTCATCAAGACCCATAACCCCCTGGTGGCCATTGTGGCCGGGAAGGGGCAGAAGCACGAGACCCTGGGGGCAAGCTGGGTGGTGGTCCCAGGGGACCTCTCCGAAGGGGAATATAGCCTTCTGGACCTGAGGAGCCGGAAGCTGGAGACCGGAAACGTCCGGTAGGCTCCCCCACCCCCAGGGGGGCCTCCCCCCTGGGGTCCTTTAAGGAGGGAAGCCATCTTAATGAGAGGGGCCTACACCCGGGTCATCAAGGAAATAGGCCCCCCTGGTGAAAAACCCTCAGGACGGAGCACCACGAAAGGGCGGAGCGGGTCTTTAACCTGCTCCTCTAGGAGGTGAGGCATGCTGGAGAAGCTCTTTAGCCGGCTCCGCCTCCGCCGGGCGGTGGAGGAGGCCCTAGAAAAGGCCTTTGAGCCGGGGGAGGTGATAGAACCCCTTTCAGAGCTCGCGGAAGAGGAGGACCGGTATATCCTGCGCGTAGAGGTCCCAGGGATGGAGCGGGAGAACCTCGAGGTCCGTCTGGAAGGCCCTTACCTGGTTGTAGAGGGGGAAAGAAGGGAAGAGCGGCGGAAAAAGCGCCTCTCCGAAATCCTCTACGGCCGCATCTACCGCCAGTACCTCCTGCCCCCGGACGCCAAACGGGAAGGCCTTAAGGCCAGGCTAAAAAACGGGGTCCTGGAGGTGGAGATCCCCCGGAGCAAGGTGGAAACCCCCACTCTGAAGATTCCGGTGGAGGGATAACCCAAACGACCCCCACCCCGCCCAGGCGGTCCCAGCTGAGGCGGGGCTTATAATTCCAGGTATGGAGATCTTTTTTCAGCTCTTCTGGCTCTTTTTTATCCTATCGGCCCTATCCCCCTACATTCAGCAGCAAGTCCTCCTGGGGGCCCGGGCTAGGAAGATCGCCGAGCTGGAGCGCAAGCGGAAAAGCCGGGTCATCACCCTCATCCACCGCCAGGAGGCGGTGCGGTTCCTAGGCATCCCCTTAAGCCGGTTCATAGACATAGACGACTCGGAGCAGGTCCTAAGGGCCATCCGGCTTACGGATAAGAACATCCCCATAGACCTCATCCTCCACACCCCAGGGGGCCTAGTCCTGGCCGCGGAGCAGATCGCCGAGGCCCTCCTCCGCCACCCGGCCAAGGTCACGGTCTTCGTCCCCCACTACGCCATGTCCGGGGGGACCCTGATCGCCCTGGCCGCGGATGAGATTGTCATGGACCCGAACGCCGTCCTAGGCCCCGTGGACCCCCAGCTCGGCCAGTACCCAGCGGCCAGCATCCTCAAGGTTCTGGAAAAAAAGCCCCTCTCCGGGGTGGAAGACCAGACTCTAATCTTAGCGGACGTGGCGGAAAAGGCCCTTAAACAAGTCAAGACCACGGTGAAAAAACTCCTCCTCAAGCATATGCCCGAGGAGCGGGCCGAGGAGGTGGCCCACCTCCTCTCCCAGGGCACCTGGACCCACGACTACCCCATAGAGGTGGAGGAGGCCAAGGCCCTGGGCCTCCCTGTTTCCACGGATATGCCCCAGGAGGTCTACGAGCTCATGGACCTTTACCCCCAGGCCCCCGGCCAGCGGCCCAGCGTCCAGTACGTGCCCATGCCCTACCGGGGCCTGCCCCCCGGGAGGTAGATTGTTCCCCCTTTACGACATCAACCACGCCCGAAGGCCGGCCTATGTGGTCAAGGCCTTGGTGGGCTTAAACACCCTGATCTTCCTCTGGCAAATGGGGGTGGGGATAGAAGCCTCGGCCCAGGCCTATGGCTTTATCCCCGCCCTCTTTTTCCAGGACCCCCTGGGGGAGGGGTACCGCCTCTTGACCAGCGCCTTTCTGCACGGAAGTTTTATCCACATTCTTTCCAACATGTGGTTCTTGTGGGTCTTCGGGGACAACGTGGAAGACCGGATGGGCCACGGCCGCTTCCTCTTCTTCTACCTCCTAGGGGCGGCAGCGGCCGCCTTGGCCCAGGGCCTCCTGGAGCCCGGCTCGGCGGTGCCCATGATTGGGGCAAGCGGGGCGGTCTCTGCGACGCTTGGGGCCTACTACGCCCTTTTCCCCCGGGCCCAGGTGGTGGCCCTGGTCTGGTTCATCCTGCCCTTTTTCCTCACCCTCCCCGCGGGGTTTTACCTGGGGTACTGGGCCCTCCTCCAGCTCCTCCAGGGGCTTATGGGGGTCCCGGGCATCGCCTTCTGGGCCCACCTAGGGGGATTCCTCTTCGGGGCCTGGACCGCCCGGGCCTGGACACCCCGAAGAAGGCCCTGGTAGAATCCCGGGCATGACGGTAAGGGCGATTATGTCCCAAAACCCCGAGGCCCTCTCCCCCAATGCCCCCCTCGAGGAGGCCGCCCGGCGCATCCTCAAGACCCGGTATAACGGCTTCCCCGTGGTGGACGAGGAGGGCCGGCTTTTAGGCCTGGTGGAGGTGGAGGACCTCCTACCCCGGCTGGAGACCATCCCCTTTTCCACCGTCAAGGCCCTGCGCTTCCTGGACGAGTGGCTGGACGGGGACACCCTGGCCGAGATCTACCGGCGCTACCAGCAGATCCCCGTCCGGGCGGTGATGCGCACCGAGGTCCCCACGGTAGGCCCAGACGACCCCATAGACCAGGCCTTAGAGCTCTTTTTTAGCGGAAAATCCACCCGGCTTCCCGTGGTGGACGAAAAGGGCCGGCTGGTAGGGGTCTTGAGCCGGAGCGATATCCTCAAGGTCATCCTGAAGGAGGTCTAGATGCACGGCGCGGGGCATATCCTAGAGGTCTTCTATCTCCTCATCGCCGCCCAGGTCCTGGCCTTCCTCTTCCGGCGCCTGAACCAACCCGTGGTCATCGGGGAGGTTCTGGCCGGGGTCCTGGTGGGGCCCGCGGTCCTAGGCTGGGTGCACGAGGGGGAGATTTTGGAGTTTTTGGCCGAACTGGGGGCGATTTTTCTCCTCTTTATGGTGGGCCTCGAGACCCGGCTTAGGGATATTTTGGCCGTAGGGAAGGAAGCCTTTTTGGTGGCCGTTTTGGGGGTAGCCTTTCCCTTCATAGGGGGGTATTTTTACGGCCTCCAGATCGGGTTCGCCACCCTTCCCTCCCTCTTCTTGGGCACCGCTTTGGTGGCCACCAGCGTGGGGATCACCGCCCGGGTCCTCCAGGAGCTTGGGGTACTCTCCCGCCCTTACGCCCGGATTATCCTAGGGGCAGCGGTCATTGACGACATCCTAGGCCTCATCGTCCTGGCCGTGGTCAACGGGGTGGCCCGGACCGGGCAGGTGGAGGTGGGGGGCATCCTCACCCTCATCCTCCTCTCCCTGGTCTTCGTAGGCGCCGCGGTCCTCCTCTCTACCCTCTTCGCCCGTCTTCCCCTAGAGCGCCTCCCGGTGGGAAGCCCCTTAGGCTTCGCCCTGGCGCTTGGGGTGGGGATGGCGGCCCTGGCTGCAGGCATAGGCCTTGCCCCCATCGTCGGGGCCTTTTTGGGGGGGATGCTCCTTTCTGAGATCAGGCACAAGTACGAGTTGGAAGAGCCTGTCTTTGCCATAGAGAGCTTCCTTGCCCCCATCTTCTTCGCCATGGTGGGGGTAAGGTTGGAGCTTGGGGCCCTCTTGGACCCCAGGGTCATCCTGGCTGGGACGGTGGTCACGGTCATCGCCATCCTGGGCAAGGTCCTGGGGGGGTTCCTGGGGGCCCTGACCCAGGGCGCCCGGGCGGCCACGGTGGTGGGGGTGGGGATGGCCCCCCGGGGGGAGGTGGGGCTCATCGTGGCCGCCTTGGGCCTCGCCGCCGGGGCGGTGAACGAGGAGGAGTACGCCATCGTCCTCTTTATGGTGGTCTTCACCACCCTCTTCGCCCCCTTTGCCCTTAAGCCCCTCATCGCCTGGACGGAGCGGGCAAAGGCCCAGGCCTAGGGCAGGGCCCGGTAGGCCCCGTAGGCCCCTAAGACCCGGGCCAGGTAGGTCCGGGGTTCGTCCCTCTCTTGGAAGCGCAAGAAGGCGAAGAAATCCCCCTCCCGTGCCAGGCCCCGGGTGAGATACCCAATCCCGCCGTTATAGGCCGTAAGGGCGCAGGCCGTCCTCTGGGGCTCAGAAAGTCCCAAGGCCTGGCACCGCTCCAAGAGCCAGCGGAGGTAGCGGGCGGTGTAGCGGAGGTTGGTCCTGGGGTCAAAGGGGTCCCCCGGGGCCTCCCCCAACATCCGGGCCACATCCTCCCAGGTGGCCCGGGTGAACTGGCCCAGGCCCCTCGCCCCCGTGGGGCTTACCGCCAAGGGGTCAAACCGGCTTTCCGCATGGACCAGGGCGTAAAGGAGGTCTTGGTCCAGGCCTTCGGCCTGGGCGAAGACCTCAATCCAGTCCCGGTAGGCCCGGGGGTAGGCCAGGGCCGTGGGCCAGGCCGCCCGGATCCCCTCCCGGTAGGCCCCGGTGCGGTAGAGGAGGGGGACCAGGGCCGGCCAGTCCCGGGGCCTTTGCCAAAGGGCATACCGCACCACCCCCCGGGCCCAGGCCGCCCGGCCCGCCTCCTGGAGGGCCTCCACCAAGGGGGCCTCCGGGGGCGGGGGGGCAAGGGGGGCAGACGGGGGGACGGGAAGGGGAAGGCCCACCAGGTAGGCCAGCCCCCCAAGCCAAGGCCGCACCTCCCCCCGCTCCTCCGGACCCCCCAGGAGATAGGCCCTTAGGGCCGCAGGCTCCGCATAAACCGTCCCCGTACGGGCCAGGCGGAGGTAAAGGGGGAGGGCCTCCCCTAGCCGCCCCCGCCTTTCCAAAAGCCCCGTGGCCCGCCAAAGGCCCGAGGGGGTGCTGGCCCGGTACCAGGCCAGGGCCTCCTCCGTCCTGCCCAGGGCCTCCAGGGCCCGGGCCTGGCCGTAGGCCCCCTCTGGACCCGGGTACTGGGCGAAGGCCCTCCGGGCCTCCCCGTGCCGCCCCAGGGCCATCAGGGTCCAGCCTAGGCCCAGGTAGGCCCTCCCCCCTTGGGCCCGGGCCCAGGCCTGGTAGTGGGGGAGGGCCTCCTGGTACCGGCCCAGGCGGTAGAGGGCCTGGGCCCAAAGGTCAGGCCTCGCCCCAGAGGGGAGGAGTTCCAGAAGGGCCCCATAAGCCCGGCCCTCAAAAAGGGCCTGGTAAAGCTCATCCCCCGCCAAAAGCCCTTTTAGGGCCTCCACGGCCTCAGGGGCTGGAAGGAGGCGCCGATAGGCCGAGACCGCCCGCCGGTCCCCTATGGCCAGGAGAAGGGGGGCGGCCCTGGCCCAGGCGGGCCGGGCCTCCCAGCCCGGCTCAAAGGCCTGGACCTCTTCCAGGAAGACTGCATAGCGCCAGGCGTACTCCGCCCTTTCGTAAAGGGGGATCTCCTCCCGGTCCCAAAGCAGGGCCCCAGCCAGGAGGGAGGGGAAGCCCTCCCCCCTTAGGGCCAGGTCCCGGAGGAGGGGGACCTCCCCCCCTTCCAGCCGGTCAAAGGGGGCGGGGAGGGCCCAGGCCAGGGCCAAGGTCAGGGTCAGGGCGAGGGCGCGGCGCATCCCCCTCAGAGTAACGGGGGAAGATGAGAACCCCCTAGCCAAACCCCCAGGGGAAGGCGTAGCCTAGGGAAGCCATGGCCTTGGAAGGCCGGATCCCCCCCCATAGCCTCGAGGCGGAACGGAGCGTCCTGGGCTCTATCCTCCTGGACCCCGAGGTCCTGGATGCGGTGGAAAGCCTCCTCCCGAGCCCAGAGGCCTTTTACGCCGAGGCCCACCGCCGCATCTACCGGGCCATGCAGGCCTTAAGGGCCCGGGGCCACCCCGTGGACCTGGTGACCCTTACGGAGGAGCTCGCCCGCCAGGGGGAGCTGGACCGGGTGGGGGGGGCGGGGTATCTGGTGGAGCTTTCCGAGTCCACCCCCACCGCGGCCTACGCGGAGCACTACGCCCGGATTGTGGCCGAGAAGTGGACCCTAAGGCGGCTCATCCAGGCCGCGGGGGAGGCCATGCGCCTGGCCTACGAGGAGGCGGGGAGCCTGGACGAGATCCTGGACCAGGCGGGGAAGAGGATCCTCGAGGTGGCCCTCCAGAACCCAGGGGAGGAGGCTAGGTCGCTGAGGGAGCTCGTCCATGAGACCTTCGCCCACGTGGAGGAGCTTTACCACAACAAGGGCGAGACCAGCGGGGTCCGGACGGGGTTCAAGGAGCTGGATAGCCTCATCGGCACCCTGGCCCCGGGTTCCTTGAACATCATCGCCGCCAGGCCCGCCATGGGGAAGTGCGTGGCCTGGGATACCCCCATCCCCGACCCCCAGACCGGGGCCTTGCGCACCGCGGAGGAGGTCTACCAGGCCTTTATGCGGGGGGAGGAGGTCTGGCTCTTCTCCTTAGGCCCAGACGGGAAGCTGGTCCGGGTCCAGCCCAGCGCGGCCATCATGGACGGGGTCAAGCCCGTCTACCGGGTGCGCACCCGGCTGGGCCGGGAGGTGAAGACCACCCTAAGCCACCCCTTCCTCACCCCCAAAGGCTGGTGCCTCCTCCTGGAGCTTAAGGTGGGGGACCGGATCGCCCTTCCCCGGACCCTCCCCCTCTTCGGCCAGGAGGCCCTGCCCGAGGCCGAGGTGGTCCTCCTGGCCTACCTCATCGGGGACGGGAACCTGACCTCCACCTCCCCCAGGCTCACCGCCACCCACCCCGCCATCCAGGAGGACCTCAGGCAAAAGGCCCAGGCCCTGGGCCTCGAGGCCGTCCCCGACCACCGGCCAGGCCGGGCCCAAAGCTTCCGCCTCGTCGCCCCCCGGGGCCAGCCCAACCCCCTCATCCCCCTCCTGCAACGGCACGGCCTCTGGGGCAAAAAATCCGGGGCAAAAGCCATCCCCGAGGCCGTCTATCGCCTCCCCAAAGCCCAGCTCGCCCTTTTCCTCAACCGGCTTTTCGCCACGGATGGTTCCGTCTGGCTAGGCCAAAGCCAGGGGAGACCCTACGGCCGGATCAGCTACTCCACCACCTCCAAGGCCCTGGCCCAGGGGGTCCAGCACCTCCTCCTCCGGTTTGGGATCAACGCCAGGCTCCGGGCCAAAAAGGTGCGCTACCGCGGAGGGCACCGCCTGGCCTATGAGCTGGAGGTCATGGCGGCCCCGGAGATCCGCCGGTTTATAGAGGAAATCGGCATCCTGGGCAAGGAGGAGAGGCTAAAAGCCCTTTTAGAGCTTGTCCTCAAGGCCGAGGCCCAGTACACCCGGGACACCCTACCCCTGGAGGTTTGGGACCGGGTGCTAGGTCACGCTTCAGCGTACCTTGAGGCCAAGGCCCGGGCTGGGCTGAGCCGGGGCCAGATCCCGGTCCGGGTAGGCAAGCCCCAAAGCCACAACTGGCACCCTCACCGGCGTCTTCCCGGCCGCGAGACCGTGGCCCTCCTGGCCCAGGTCCTCGAGGACCCAGGGCTTGAGGCCTGGGCGGAAGGGGATATCTACTGGGACGAGATCGTGGGGATAGAACCCCTGGGGGAGGAAAGGGTCTTTGACTTCACGGTGCCGGGGACCCACAACTTCGTGGCCGGGGACTTTTACCTGCACAACACGGCCTTTGCCCTTTCCATCGCCCAAAACGCCGCGCTGAAGGAGGGGGTGGGGGTGGGGATTTATTCCCTGGAGATGCCCGCAAACCAGCTGGTCCTGAGGCTCCTTTGCTCCGAGGCCCGGATAGACATGAACCGGGTCCGGCAGGGCCTCCTTTCCGACCGGGATTTCGGCCGGCTGGTGGACGCGGCAGGCCGCCTGGCCGAGGCCCCCATTTACATAGACGACTCCCCAGACCTCACCCTCCTGGAGCTCAGGGCCCGGGCCCGCAGGCTCAAAAACCAGCACGGGGTGGGTCTCATCGTGATTGACTACCTCCAGCTCATGTCTGGTCCCCAGGAGGGCAAGGGGGAGAACCGGCAACAGGAGATCGCGGCCATTTCCCGGGGGCTTAAAGCCCTGGCCCGGGAGCTCAACATCCCCGTGGTGGCCCTAAGCCAGCTCTCCCGGGCGGTGGAAGCCCGGCCAAATAAAAGGCCCATGCTTTCAGATCTTAGAGAATCCGGAAGTATTGAGCAGGATGCCGATTTAGTAATGTTTATCTACAGAGATGAATACTACAACCCCAACTCCGAAAAACGGGGCATCGCTGAGATTATCGTGGGCAAGCAAAGAAACGGCCCCACCGGGGTGGTGGAGCTCCAGTTCCACGCCCAGCACGTGCGCTTCAACGACCTGGCCAAGGACGTCTAAAGGAGCTGGGCCGCTCCCTCCACCAAGGCCTGCTTCAGGTCCCTATGCCCCAGGGCCAGGCCCAGGGCCAGGGCCTCGAGGTACCCCTCCTCCAATAGGGCAATCTCTATAGCGATAATCTTCTCAAAGGCCTCCACTGCGGAGAAGACCTCGAGGCCCCTAAGGGCGGAGCGCATATGCTCCAAGGAAAGCTCCTGGACCAGACCCATGGCCGGGATCATGGCCCGAGGGCCAATCCCCAGCCGGGCGTGGACCAGGCCTATGCGGCGCCTCTCCTCGGCGTAGGCCCGGTCGTAGACCCCGGAGAAAAGCCGGGCGTACCAGCGGGCAAAGGTGCCGTAAAGCCTCTCCACCCGGCCCGGGACGGCATGAAGGATCTGGGCCAGCTCCTCGTCCCGGCCCAGGTAGTCGTAAAAGGCCAGGGCCACCTCCGAGGCCAGGGGCACCATAACCTCCCCAAGCGCCTTTAGGCGCCGGGCATGGGCCTCGGTAAACCCGGTGCGGCGCTTTAAAAGTTCTAGTAGTTCCCCGGGCTCCACGGGACAAATGTACCATACCCCGCCCTGGCCCGGGCCAAGGCGGGGACTTTTAGGGCTTACTCGGTGCTCACCCCCTGGTCCACCTGCTGGGTGATGGGCTCCACCATGCGGAAATGGGCCCTGGGGTCCTCGAGGAGGGCCTCTAGGCGCCTCGCCTTCTCCTCCCGCCGGGCCTCCTTCAGGACCTCTATATAGGCGGAAAGGAGCTCCCGCACGTCCTCCACCCCCCGGGCGTCCAGGGGCCTCACCACCACCCTGGCCCCCTTGGCCAAGCGGCGGCGCATGGCCTCCTCTGTAAGGCCCATCTCCGGCCAGTGGCGGAGGTAGACCCGCCCCCCCGTCATCCCCGAGCAGATCCATGGCCCCGGGTCCCCCAGGACCAGGGCCCGGCCCCGGGTCATGTACTCAAAGGCAAAGCCCTTGGCCTGAGCCCGGGCGGCCAGGTTGCCGAGGTCATCCCTCAAGGGCCGCTCGGGCTCCCCGCCCAGGACCACATCCGCCCCAGAAAGCCGGATGCAGAACCGGCTATCCGCCACCCCCTCCACAATGAGGAGGCCCCCAATGGCCCCGTAGGCAAAGCTCTTGCCCACAGAGCCATCTACGTAGGCCCCGTAGGGGTTCCGGCCCTTGAGGATGGCCACCCGGCCCCCAAAGGCGCTCTTGGCCACCCCGTCCTGGGCCCCGCCTTCCACCACCACCCGCATCCCTTCCACGTTGAAGGCGGCAAGGCCGTTTCCTGCAATGCTCCCCGCGTCGAAACGGAGCTCCACCTCGGCATCAAACCCCTTGCCGTAAAGCCTCCTGCGGGCGATCTCCCCGGCCAGGTGGGCCCCCAGGGCCCGGTCCGTGGAGTTCACCGGGCCTTCCTGGAAGAGGAGGCGCTTAGCCCCTTGGGCGTAGGCCTCCATCACGGTCTGGGTGATGGTCCGGGTAAGTTCGTTTAGGGGCTTCCTGAGGACGTGGACTGAGGTCTCCTTGAGCCAGTCGGGCTCCTCCACGGGGAGGAAGAAGTAGGAGAGGTCCAGCTCCTCCCGGTGGTCCCGCTGGTAGAGGAGGTCGGACCGGCCACGAAGTTCCCGCAAAGAGCGGGCCCCCAGGGCGGCTACGAGCTCCCTTAGGGCCTCCCCCTTGGCCTGGAAGAACCGGACCAGGGCCTCCACCGCCCGGTCCAGGTCCTGGGGGACAAAGCGCTTGAGGCCGTGGGCTAGGGCCTCTTCGAGGGTCTCAATCTGGGTGGTGATCCCCACGTGGCAGGTGTCCAGCTGGCAACCCCGGCAGATGGTGCAGCCGATGGCCACCATGGCCATGGTGGCCATCCCCACCCGGTCCGCCCCCAGGAGGACCATGCGCAGGACATCGTAGGCGGTCTTGAGGCCGCCATCGGCCCAGAGCTCCACCTTGTCCCTAAGCCCCGCCCGGACCAGGGCCCGGTGGGCCCGCCGGACCCCGAGCTCCACGGGAAGGCCCGCATACTTGAGGGCGTGGAGCCTAGCCGCCCCCGTCCCCCCCTCAAACCCCGATAAGGTGATGACATCCGCCCCGGCCTTGGCGATCCCCACGGCGATGGTCCCAATCCCCGGGATGACCGGGACCTTGACGGAGACCAGGGCCTTGGGGTTCACGGTCTTGAGTTCCTCGATGAGCTGGGCCAGGTCCTCGATGGAGTAGAGGTCGTGGTTGTTGGAGGGGCTGATGAGGTCCACCCCAGGGACGGCGTTCCGGGCCGCGGCCACCTTGGCCGAGACCTTCTTCCCCGGCAGGTGCCCCCCTTCCCCGGGCTTCGCCCCCTGGCCGATCTTGATCTCAATCACCGCGGCGGAGTTCAGCATGTAGGCGTGGACCCCGAACCGGCCCGAGGCCACCTGCTGCCCCCGCCAGGGGGTGTACCGGCCCAGCATATCCGGGATCTCCCCCCCCTCCCCGTTGATGCAGAGCATGTTGAGGCGGCGGGCGGCCTCGGCGTAGGCCCGGAAGGAGGCCTCCCCCTGGGAGCCGAAGCTCATGGCGCTAATCACAAAGGGCAGGGAATGGGCCCCCACGGAGAGGTCCACCTCCTCCGGGGCTACCTCGCTTCGCTCGGGAAAGCGCACCTCCAGAAGCTGCCTCGCCGCCACCGGGTTTTCCCGCTCCAGGGAGCGGACCTTTTCCTGGAAATGGGCGTAGGGGGCCTCCCCCTGGCTCACCTCCTGGGCGGCCTTGTAGATCCTGGGGTTAAAGCGGAAGTCCTTGGCCGGGGGAACCTTGTCCATCCGGAGGAAGCCCTCCCGAAGGATGAGGGTCTTTTCTAGCTCAAGAAGGCCATAGCCTGCCTCCTCGGAGCCCAGGAAGTTCCGGGTGCCGAAGTACTCCGCAAGCTCCGGCTTAAGGCCCAGGCTGGAGAAGATCCGGCCGTACCCCCTGAGCTCGTGGATCCCCATGGTGGAGATGACCTTTTCCAGGCCTTTCCTTAGGGCCTCGAGGAGGTTAGCCACCCCTTTGCGGCCCTCCAGGGCCCGGGCCTTCTCCTCCAGGAGCCAGGGGGCCACGGCCTCGGCCCCAAGGCCCAGGAGGAAGGCGATGTCGTGGAGGTTCCTCGCCCCCCCGGTGTGGACCAGGATGGAGGTCCTCCGCCTCAAGGCCACCCCTTCCCCATCCCGCTCCAAAAGGGCCCGGTTCACCGCGGCCAGGGCCAGGCCGATGTCAATCCAGATCCCACCCTGGAAGGCCTCCCGGTCAGAGAGGATGAGGACCTCCGCCCCCTCGCGAACGGCCTGGACCGCCTCGGCCTCGAGGCGCTTAAGCCCGGCCAAAAGCCCCTCCTCCACGCTGAACTGGGGAATGAGGGTATGGGCCTTGAAGCGGCGCCGCACCTCCTCCAGGGTCAGGGTGCCGAAAGCGCGGGCCAGGTCCAGGTCGGCCTCCAGGACCAGGGGGATGAGGCATTCCTCCACCTGTCCCCCGCCCAGGCCGTGGGGGAGGGGGCGCCGGCCTAAGACCGTCCGGGTGGAGAAATGCTCAATCTCCCGCTCCCGGTCGATGGCGGGGTTGGTCACCACCGCCACGGTTTCCTTGAAGAACTCGGAGAGGTTGGGCTTCTCGGGGTTTAGGGCGGCTAGGGGGCCGTCGTACCCCAGGGAGCCGATGGGCTCGTTCCCGGCCTTGATCAGGGCCTCGAGGTAGGCCTGGTCCCAGCGGTCAAAGCCAAAGGCCCGCTCCAGGCCCAAGGGGGGCGGCGCGGGGCGCTCCTCCACCACCCGCTCCTCGCTCCCCCCCGTAAGGGGCGGGGGGGCCTCCCAGCGGGGGCCATCGATGTGCACCCGGAGGCCTGCTAGGGGGGTGCGGGCCTGGGTCCTCTCCAGGACCAGGCGCTGGAGCCGGTCAAAGGGGAGGAGCCTAGGGCCTTCTGGGGTAAGCCGGAGGTAGACCTTCTCCCCCGGGGCCAGGGGCTTGGGCTCGGAGACGAACTCCTCGGCGCTAAAGACCCCCCGCTCCGAGGAGAAGACGATCTCGTAAGGGGTCTCAAACTGCCAAAGGGGCCTAAGCCCCATGGCGTCCGTAGCGAAGACGGCCTCTTCCCGGTACCGGCTCACAATAGCCGCCGGGCCCTGGGCTAGGGGGCCGAACCGTTGCCTTAGGGCCACGTAGAGGTCCTGGAGCTCCTCAGGGAGGCCCTTGACCTCCCCGAGGACGGGAGGGAAGACCAGGTCCAAGGCCTCAGGGAGGGAGAGGCCAAAGCGGTGGATCAGGCCCTCGATGAGCCGGTTCAGGTCCTGGGAGTCCGACCCTCCGGTGCGGGGGATGCCCAGGTAGTCCATCTCCCGGCGGAGGCGCTCAATGGTGTTGATCTCCCCGTTGTGGCCCAGAAGGCCAAAGGGCTGGACCTGCTCAAAGGTGGAAAGGGTATTGGTGGAGTAGCGGTTGTGGCCTAAGGCGATGGCGCTCTTGTACTCGGGGCGGGAAAGCTCGGGGTAATAGCGCTTGAGGATCTCCGCCGCCCCCCGGACCTTGTAGACCACGCTGGCCGTGGAAAGGGAGACCACGTGCACGGGGAAGCGCGCCTCCAGGGCCAGGCCGAGCTCCCAAAGGGGGGCGTCCCCCTCGGGGGAGACCCCCACGATCTGGAGGAAGAGGGGCTCGGTGCGGCGGCCTACAGGACCGAGGACGGAGCTATTGACCTCAGGCAGACGGTGGTGCACAGGCCGGACGCCCTTCTTTTTGGCCTCCTCATGAAATAACTCCAGGAAGGCCTCCAGAGAGGCCGTCTTGGGCAGGAAAAAATGCCCCACGAAGAACCGGGGGTTAAAGGCGAGCTCAGGGTCTAACCGGGCCTCCTCCAAGAACAAGGCCCAGAGCTCCCGGGGAATATCCGTGAGAATCCCCGTCCCGTCCCCCTCGCCCCGGATGGCCCCGGCCCGGTGGGCCATGCGGTAGAGGCTTTCCAGGGTCCTGCGCACCACCCGGTGGACCGGGCGGCCGCTCTTCTCCGCCATGGCGATGATCCCACAGGCATCGCTCCCTAGGGGGGTATCCGGGTAGGCCTCTCTGAACATCGGGTTTGCCTCCAGGGGGTTCAACGCGCAAAAAGATGCGCGTTACTCTGGGAATTATACAAAAGGGGAGGGGAAAGCGTCAAGGTTGACAAAGACCCTTGCCCTCCCCTATCCTTAGGAATGGTGGGCTAGGGCCGCTAGCTCAACCGGTAGAGCAACCGACTCTTAATCGGTGGGTTACAGGTTCGAGTCCTGTGCGGCCCACCACCAGCCCCCGGGTAGCCCCGGGGGCTAGGCTTTATAAAGAAGGGGTGGAAGGCGTAGCCCTGCCCGAGAACCCCTGGGCCCTATTGGAACTGGACCTCCCCCAAGGGGAGCCTTGGGGGTACGCCCTGGCCCAGGCCCTCCTTAAGGCCCCGTGGGCGGACAAGCTCATGGAGCCTGCCCCCGGGTTTTTGGACCTGGTCCGGGGGGAGCTTCTCCGGCTCAAGGCCCGCCTCCAGGCCCTGCGCCAGGACCACCCCTTGGGCCCCTTGGGCCACCGCCCCCCCCACCCCGCGGAGGAAGGGGCCCTAAGGGCCATTCTGGCGGAGGACCCTAAGGCCCTCCTCGAGGCCCTAAGGGCCCATGGCCCCTGGCCTTTTTACCTCTACCGGGCTTTCCAGTTTAACGGGGGGCTAAAGCCCATCCCCAACCCCCGCCTTCCCCGGGAGGATGAGCTTCTGGGGTATGAGGAGGCTTTGGCTACCCTCAGGGCCCAGGTGGAACGGTTCCTAAAAGGGGCCCCGCCCCTCCACCTCCTCCTCTATGGGGCCCGGGGTACGGGGAAGAGCACCGCGGTCAAGGGGCTTCTTAGGCTAGAGGGGGCGAACCTCATAGAGGTGGAGCCCCAGGCCTTGCCCCATCTGGAACCCCTCCTGGAGGCCCTAGCCCACCTGCCCAAGCGCTTCCTCCTCTTCCTGGACGACCTGAGCCTGGAGCCCGGCGGGGAGGCCTTCCACCACCTCAAGGCTCTTCTGGAAGGAAGCCTCCTCGAGGCCCCTCCCAATGTCCTCCTGGTGGCCACCTCCAACCGGCGCCACCTCCTGCGCCACCTCTCGGAAAACCCCTTGCCGGGGGAGGACCCTAAGGCCTGGGACGCCCTCCAGGAGGAGCTGGCCCTGGCAGACCGGTTTGGCCTGGTCCTCACCTTTCCGCCCTTTGACCGGGGGCTTTACCTCCGGGCCGTGGCCCACCACCTGGGCCGCCCCCTCACCAGGGCGGAGGAAGAGGCCGCCCTCCGCTTCGCCCAGAACCGGGGGTATTCCGGGAGGACGGCCCGTCAGTTCGCCCTAACCCTCTATCCGGTCTAGAGCCGCCTGGACAAAGCCCAAAAAGGGCGGGGAAGGCCGCATGGGCCGGCTCTTAAACTCGGGGTGGGACTGAAGGGCAAGGAAGAAGGGGTGGCCCGGGAGTTCTATGGCCTCCACCAGCCCCGTCCCCCGGCCCCTGACCCCCGGGGTCACGGCCGAGACCCTAAGCCCCGCCCCTTCCAGCTGGCCCACATAAAGGGGGTTCACCTCGTAGCGGTGGCGGTGGCGCTCCATGACCTCCTCCCGGCCGTAAAGCCGGTGGAGAAGGGTCCCGGGCAGGATGCGCATGGGCCAGTCCCCTAGGCGCATCGTCCCCCCCAGGCCTTCCACCTCCAGTTGCTCGGGCATCAGGTCAATCACGGGGTGGGGGGTGTGGGGGTTGAATTCCGTGGAATGGGCCCCCTCGAGGCCCGCCACATGCCGGGCGAACTCAATCACCGCCACCTGGAGGCCTAGGCAGATGCCCAGGTAGGGGAGGCCCTCCTCCCGGGCGTACCGGGCGGCTAGGATCTTCCCCTCCACCCCCCTTTCCCCAAACCCTCCGGGGACCAGAATGCCCTGGACATCCCGGAAGACCCCCTTAGGGTCCTCCCCTTCCAGGGCCTCCGCATCCACCCACTTCACCTCCACCTGGGATCCGATCCGGATCCCCGCGTGCCTTAAGGCCTCCAGGAGGGAAAGGTAGGCGTCCGGCATCCGGACGTACTTCCCCACAATGGCGATCCGGACCCGGCGCCTAGGGTGCCTAAGGACCCGGACCGCTTCCTGCCAGAACCGGAGATCGGGGAGCCTGGGCTCAAGCCCCAAGGCCTCCTCCACCGCCCGGCCTAAGCCCTGCTCCTCTAGGAGAAGAGGAACCTCGTAGAGGTGGTCCACATTGGGGCTAGAGAAGACCCGGCCCGGCCGGACGTTGGTGAAGAGGGCCACTTTTTTGCGGACCTCCAGAGGGACGGGGCGGGCGGAGCGGAGGACGAGGAGGTCGGGCTGGATCCCCACCCCCCTTAGGGTGGCTACGGAGTGCTGGGTGGGCTTGGTCTTGAACTCCTCGCTGGTCTCCAGGTAGGGGACCAGGGTCAGGTGGAGGTAGAGGACCTGCCCCTCCCCCTGGTCAAACCGGAACTGGCGGATGGCCTCCAGAAAGGGGAGGCTTTCTATATCCCCCACCGTCCCCCCCACCTCCACCACGGTAATCTCCGCCTCCTGTTCCTCTGCAGCTCTAAGAATCCGGGCCTTGATCTCGTCGGTGATATGGGGAATCACCTGGACGGTTTGGGAGAGGTACTCCCCCCGGCGCTCCTTTTGGATGACGGAAAGGTAAACCTGCCCCGTGGTGATGCTGTTGGCCCGGGAAAGGTCCTGGTCCAAAAACCGCTCGTAATGGCCGATATCCAGATCCGTCTCGGCCCCGTCCGCGGTGACGAAGACCTCCCCGTGCTCATAGGGGCGCATGGTGCCCGCGTCCACGTTGAGGTAGGGGTCAATCTTCACCGCGGTGACCCGGTACCCCCGGGCCCGAAGCAGGGCCCCTAAGGCCGAGGTGAGGATACCTTTGCCAAGGCTGGAAACCACGCCACCCGTGATAAAAACGAATTTTCTGGGGCCTTGGCCCCCTGGCGTCCCATTCACGGGACCTTAGGATACCATACCCAAAACCCTCCCCTTGTGGTAAACTCCCCTATGGTGTTCTCCCCGGGGTCCTTAGGCCCCCCGGGCAGAACGAAGGAGGGCCCTAAGGTGAAGACCTACGCACCAAAAGAGGTAGAACCCCGCTGGGTGCTCATTGACGCCCAGGGCCAGACCCTGGGTCGGCTCGCCACCCGGATTGCGCATCTCCTAAGGGGGAAGCACCGCCCCGACTGGACCCCCAATATGGCCATGGGGGATTTCGTGGTGGTGGTGAACGCGGACAAGATCCGCCTCACCGGGAAAAAACTGGACCAGAAGGTCTACACCCGCTACAGCGGCTACCCCGGGGGGCTTAAGCGCATCACCGCCCGGGAAATGCTGGCCCACCACCCGGAAAGGCTCTTGGAACACGCGGTCAAGGGGATGCTCCCCAAGGGGCCCTTGGGCCGAAGGCTCTTTAAGCGCCTTAAGGTCTACGCCGGCCCCCATCATCCCCACCAGGCCCAGCGGCCCGAACCCCTGGAGGTTAGGTAATGGAGCAGTACTACGGCACCGGTAGGCGCAAGGACGCAGCCGTGGCCCGGGTCTTCCTAAGGCCCGGCCAGGGCCAGGTTACGGTGAACGGCCAGCCCTTTGAGGAGTATTTCCAGGGCATCATCAAGGCCGTAACCGCCCTGGAGCCCCTGAGGGCGGTGGATGGGCTAGGGCGGTTTGACGTCTACATCACCGTAAGGGGCGGGGGCAAAAGCGGCCAGATCGACGCCATCAAGCTGGGCCTGGCCCGTGCCCTTCTCCAGTACAACCCGGACCTCAGGGCCAAGCTCAAGCCCCTGGGCTTCCTAAGGCGGGACCCCCGGATTGTGGAGCGGAAGAAGTACGGGAAGCACAAGGCCCGTCGCGGGGTCCAGTACTCCAAGCGCTAACCCCCCCCCTTTTGGCCCCAGGGCTATGGGCCCTGGGGCTCTTCTAGTTCCCTGAGAGCCCTTTCCAACTCCTCGGGGGTAAAGGTATGCACCTTCTTAAAGCGGAGGTAGACCAGCCGGGCCTCGGCCTCCACCCCCCAGGCCCGCCTCAAGGCCTCCCGGTAAAGGGCAAGCTGGTGGCGGTACCGCTCGGGATGGATGGTCTGGTCCGTCTTGTAGTCCTCCAAAAACCACCTCTCCCCCACCCGGTAGACCCGGTCCAAAACCCCGTGCCAGACCCCCTCCCCCTGGGAGAAGACCCAGGGGAGTTCGGGGTGGTCCTCGAGGCGGGCCTCCAGGGGGTAAATCCCCTGTCCCATCATCCCCCAGTACCCCTCCAAGAGGCCCATGGCCTCCTCCAAAACCGCTTCCTGCTCCTCTGGGGAAAAAGGAAAGAGAACCTCCTGGAGGGCGAGGAGGGCCCGGGTGGCGGGGTCTGGCCTCAGGTCCTGGGCGATGGCCCAGTGGACCAGGATGCCCAGGGCCCGGGCCCTAAGCCCAGGGGCCTCCTCGGGCTCCCACCCCCAGGCCTCCCCCTCCGGCTCCCAAAGAGGCCAGGCCTTCCGCCAGGCGGAAGGGGAGCGGAGGCGGGGATAGGGAAAAGGGGGAATGACCCGCCCGGGGTAGGGATCCAGGGGGCCAGGGGGGGGCTGGACCCTAGGGGCGGGCCGGGGCCGGGGGAGGGCCCGGAGAGGATGGGCCTTGGCCTGGACCCCAGGCAGGTTCTGCCCCTCCAAGATGCCCCAAACCTGGGCGGCCCAGGTCTTCCCCTGGGGCTTATCCCCCTTAAAGCTCCCCGTGAGGACCAGGACCTCCTTGGCCCGGGAGAGGGCCACGTAGAGGAGGCGGCCCGCCTCCGCCTCCTCCCAGGCCTTAAGCCTTTCCTTTAGGGCCTTGTAGGCGGGGCTTTCCTTCAGGGCCACCCCTCCCTCCTCCAGGTCCACCAGGACCGGGGGGGTATCTGGACGCGGCGAGCGGCCCAGGTCAAAGACCGCCACCACCGGCCATTCCAGCCCCTTGGCCCCGTGGACGGTGAGGAGGGCCACCCCTTCCCCGGCCTCGGGGTTCTCGCTGGCCTCAGGGTCCAGGGCCTTAAGCCTAAGCCAGTCCAGGAGGGCCTCGAGGTGGGGAAACCTCCGCCTAGAGGCCAGAAAGACCAGGGTATCCAGGTTCAGCTGAGCCCTGGGGCTAAGCTGGCTCCGGAAAGGCTCTAGATGCATGAGCCCGAGCAGAGCCTCCAAAGGAGGCTTCCTCAACTCGGCCTGGACCTCCTTAAGCCGGGCCTGGGCCAGGGGCGGAAGCTCCCCTTGGCCCTTAAGGTAGGCCAGGATCGCCTCCTCCGCCCGCCAAAGGGCCTGGTGCTACTCCGGGGTAAACCAGGGCCCCCGGAGAAAGGCGAGAAGGGCAAGCCTTTCCTCCCCCGACTGGGGTGGCCCCTCCAGGAGGCCCGCCCTTAGGGCGTGGTAGAGGTCCCGGACCTCGAGGCGGCGGAAAAACCCCTGGCCCCGGCCCAGGCGGTAGGGCACCCCTTGGGCCCGGAAAGCCTTTTCCAGGTGGGGAAGGCTATACCGGCTCCGCACCAGAACGGCCATATCCCCATAGGGGTACCCCTCCTGGGCGAGCTCCTCTAGGCGGCGCGCCAGGAGGAGGGCCTCCGCGTCCCGGAGCTGGTCCAGGCTAGAGGCTTTATCCCCTTTAACCCAAAGGACCTCCACCCTGCCCCGGTCCAGGTCCCGTTCAGGAGCGGGGGCCACCCGTTGGAGCCATACCCCCGCCTGCCCCTTTTTCGCCTCCTCCCGGAAAAGCCCCTCCACCGCCCGGTTGAGAAACTCCGCCAAGGGGCGGGTGTGCCGGTAGGTCCGGTCCAAGGGGCGGATGGCCCCTAGCCTACCTGCCGCCCGGGCCATATCCAAAAACCCCTCCACCCGGGCGTTCCGGAAGAGGTAGATGGACTGCTTGGGGTCCCCCACCAGGATGAGGTGGGCCCCGGCCTCCCTGAGCCCTTCAAAGAATAGGGCCTGGAGGCGGCTTATGTCCTGGTACTCGTCCACGAGGATATAGGGGAAACGCCCCACCAACCGGGCCCGGGCCAGGGGGTGCCGGACCAGCCTAAGCCCCCACTCCTCCAGCTCCGCCGGGCCCAGGACCTGGGGGTGATGGCGGCGGACCTGGGCCAGGGCCTCTCGGTATAGGCCTAGGAGGGCCTCCGCCTCCCCGTCCAAGGCCCGGTAGGCCTCCACCGCGGAGCGCTTTTCGTAGAGGAGGCGGAGGGCCTCGAGGTCCTCCTCCTGGCCCCTAAGGTAAAGGAGGCTCCGCGCCTCCCCCAGGAAGACCTCCTGGGCCGAAAAAGGCTCTAAGACCTCAAAATCCGGGTCCAGGCCCAGGTAGGGGGCGGTGTAGCGCAAGGCCTCGGCCAAAAACCCGTGGATGGTGGTGAAAACCGCCCCGTACACCTCCCGCTTGGCCTTCTCCGCCCAAGGGGCCTTAAGCCCTTCCACCCTTTCCCGGATCCGGCTCCTTAACTCCTCCGCGGCTTTGCGGGTAAAGCTCAAGGCGGCGATGCGGCGCAAGGGGACCCCCTCTTGTAAAAGCCCCACCACCTCCTCCACCAGGGCGTGGGTCTTCCCCGTGCCCGCGGAGGCGAGGTAAAGCCTTAGGCCCCCTTGCGGCATACATCCTCCAGGGCACAGGTGCGGCAGGCCTGACCGGGCCTGGGGGCGAACCCCGCCTGGACCAGGGTCTCTAGTTGCGACCAAAGAAGGGCCACCTGGTCCCTGACCTTTTCCAGAGCCCCCCTCCACTCCTCAGGGGGAAGGGGGACGGGGTCTTCCAGCCAGGGCCAGGCCCAGACCTCCACCGGGGCGGCCCGGCCCAAGGCCAAAGCCGCCCCTGCCTCCTTCCAATCCCGGTCTGGGTCCAGGCGGGCCTCGGCCCTTGGGGGCAGGAAAAGGTAGAGGTGAAACCGCCCCCCCTCCTCCTGCACCCGGACCGTAAAGGGTTTTAAAGGGGGCTTGGTGGGGATCTCCCTGGGGGTTAGGGCCTCGAGGCGCGCCTTATGCTTCAGGTACCAGGCCCGGACCCGAGGGTCCTTAAGCAGGGCCTCCCGGTCCTGGAACCACATCCCCCAACCCTTCCTCCGCCTCTCCCCCCGCCAGGTGGAGACCCCCGCCTCGTGCAACCGGGCCCGGAAGGGGCAGGCCTTGGACCCCGGGGCCAGCCAGCGCAACCCCTCCAGGCTCCAAGCCCGAGGGGGGGTGCGCAGGACCAGAGGAGGGGAAAGAGGAACCTCCTGGACCCTACCTCCCCCCAAGGGAGGGGGCGGTCCCCACACCCCTTGGGGGTAGGGAATGGGCCGGAGGTCCTCCCCTAGGTCGGCCTGGGGGTAGAGGAGGTAGACCTCCTCCCCCCGGTGGGCGAGCTCCTGCCAAAGGAGAAGATCAAGCCCCCTAAGCCTAGGGGGAAGGCCTAAAGCCTCCCTTTCCTCCTCGGAAAGGAAGTAGTCCTCCCCCTCCCCCAGGGTGTACCGGCCCAGGGCCCAGTCCAGGAGGTAGACCCGCCGGGCCCGCACCCCCAGGGCGAGGCCCGGGGGCAGAACGGGGATCCCCCTGGGGTAAGCCGGGGGGAAACGGGCCTCGAGGAGGTGGCTCCGCCACCAGGCCGGGGCCTCCCCTGGGTCGGGGCTTGCCTTTAGGGCCAGGCGGAGGGCCTCGAGGTAGGCCTCCTTGGGTTCCACACCCAAAGCTCCCAGGACCCGCCCACCCCAGGCCAAGGGGTCCTCCCCTGGCCGGGGGGCCCTGAGGTCCAAAAAGGCCCGCCAGGCCGCCTCCAGCCCCATCTCCCGGGCCAGCCCCCCCAGGGCCTCCTCCCCCAAAAGCCCTTCCTTTAGGGCCCTAAGCCCCAGGGGCAGGACCGCTTCCGGCCAGGCTACGGCCAGCACCTCCCCCCCGGAGGGCCGGGGGTGGAGGAGGGCGAGAAGCCTCTCCCCCGCCTCGGTCTCCCCAAGACCCCGGTACCGGCCGTCCTCCAGGGGGAGGCCGTACTCCTCCCCCAGGCGCAAAAGCCCCGGGATGCGGTCCTCCGGGGCCACGAGGTAAACCTCCCCCAGGCCCAAACCCTCTTCCAAAAGGGCCCGCTTGAGGTGGGCCAGGGCGTACCGGGCCGCCTCCACGGCGTTGGGGAAGGCCCAAAGGCGCCAGGTGGGGGCTTTGGCCTCGAGGCGGACCCTCTCCCGCAAGACCCCATCCCCTCCCGCTTCCCCATAGACCCGGTCCCACCAGGGGGGGAGGACCTCTAGGGTGAGGAGGACGGGGGCCTCCCGGGCCACCCCGAGGAGAAAACGGAGCTCCAAGGGGGAGGTGAGCTCCCGGAAACCGTCCACCGCCAGGGCCGCCCCGGGAGGAAGGCTATGCCCGAGGGCCTCCCGGCGGAAATCGTCGTAGTCCCAGGCCGGGCCCTTTAGGGCCTCGTAGGCCCGGTAAACCCGGGCAAGCCTCCCCGCCTCCCCTTCCTGGGGCAGGTCCTCGGGCCCAAGGCCCAAGCGCTTGAGCTCGGCGATGGCGCGGGCAAAGAGCCGGGCCAGACCCGGCCCCACCCGCCCCTCTTCCTCCAAAAGGGCTTCGGCCACCAGGGCCACCCGGGCCGCCCCGTTGACCAAGGGCTTGAGCCGGCGGGCCCGGGCCAGCACCTGGTAATAAAGCCCCTGGAAAAGCGTGTACTCCAGGCCCAGCGCCCCGCCCCCCTGCCCCAGGCGGGCCAGGACCTGGGCCCGCTGGTGGGGCAGGCCCACCCAGTAAACCCGCCTCTTTTCAACCAGAAGGGCACGGGCCCACTCCAAGGCCCAGGCGGTCTTTCCCGAGGCCGGAGGGCCCTGGACCAGGTATAGGCCGGGCTTGATACCCACAGAGGCATTTTAAGGAAGCTCCTGGGGCAGGGGGAGGGGTTTGAGGTCCGGGTCCAGGCGCAAGACCCCCACCACCCGCCCCCCCTGGAGGAGGAAGCAACGGTACCCCCCAGGCCCCCGGTGGACCCAGCGGGCCAGGGAAAGGCCCAGGGCCCCAGGCCGCCAGGCCACCCGCCGCCCCCTTAGGGGACCCGGAGGGGGGTGGAGCCTCCCCCCCCTTAGGGCCAGGACTAGGTAGGGCTTTTCCTGGCCCAGGACCAGATACCGCCACTCCCCCTCCTGGTAAACCGCCTGGACCTCGAGGCCCCTTAAGACCCCAAGGCAGGCCAGGAGGACCTCCTCCGGGAAAGGGTCCGGCCTGGCCCAGGCCAAAAGAGGCAGGAGGCCCAGAAGCCAGGGCAAGAGCCTCCCAACCATAGCCCTAGCTTAGGGCCTCCGCCCTAGGGCTTCAAAAGCCCCTTTCCGCGGAGATAAGGGCCAAAGCTGCCCGGGCTAGGAGCCAGGCCCGGCCAGGCTCCTTCTCCAGGCGGGCCTTGGCTTCCTGGATGAGGTCCCGGACCATGGGGTCCTGGCCCCGGTAATACCCAAGCTCCTTCTCCGCCCGGTCCAAGGTCCGCGAGGCCTGGACCCTGGGGTCCACACCCCGGCCCCAAACCCCTAAGGGACCCCTGGCCCCAAACCCCGGCCCATGCCCCCAGGGCCCCCGGGGAGGCTTAGCTTGGAACCTAGGCTCGCCCCGGGCCGCCCCGTAGAGGTAGAGGGCCGCCTGGGCCTCCCGGGCCGCCTTGAAGTAGTTCTGGCTCCTGTGGCTCACCTCGGCCCGGTCCTTAAGCGCCTTGGCCCAGGCCAAAAGCTTCTCCTCCCCTGAGGCGGTCTGGACCATGGCCTGAAGCCGGGCCAAAAGCCCTGCGGAAACGGCCTGGGCCCGGTAATCCATCCCCTGGGCCCAGGCCAGGCCCAAGGCCAGCAAGGCCCACACCCATACGCTTACACCTCGCCGCATCCTTCACCTCCTTGGACCCCCAAGGGGAGTCCAAGGCCCAGGCTAGACCCCAAACCTTAAGGCCGCATCGGGGCCAACCTAAAGCGAGGCTAAAGGGAGCCAGACCCCTACCCCCGCGCCTCCCCGGTTGGCCAACCGCGCCTTGCCCCCGTGGGCCCGGGCCACCGCGGCCACCAGGGCGAGGCCGAGGCCTAAGCCCTTCCCCCCATGGACAAAGGGCTCCAGAGCCCGAGGGAGGAGGTCCTCCGGAAAGCCTGGCCCCGAGTCCACCAGCCAAAGCCAAACCCCCTCCCCCTCGAGTTCCAGAAAACCCCGGACTGGGGGGCAGCCATGCCGCTTGGCGTTCTCCAGGATATTCTCCAGGGCCAAGGCCAAAAGATGGGGGTCGGCCAGGACCTGGGCCTCCCCCTCCAAGGGGACCCCATACCCCGCCAAAAAGGCCTTGAGGTCCAGGACCTCCGGGGCTAGGGGCTGGGCCTCCAGGCGGGCCAGATGGAGGAGGCGGCGGAGGAGGGCCTCCATCCGGGCCGCCTCCCTTAAGGCCCCTTCCAGGGCCCGGGGGTCGGGGCGGCGGGCCAGGACCTCGAGGTAGCCCTTAAGCGCCGCCAAGGGGGTTCTGAGCTCGTGGGAGGCGTGGTGCGCAAAGCGCCGAGCCAAGGCCTCCCGTTCCCTAAGTTCCGCCAAAAGCCCCTCCACCCGGCGGAAAAGCCGGTTCAGGGCTCCCACCACCGGGGCCAGCTCCGCCAAAGGGGGCGGGGGCAGGGGGCTTAGGTCCTCAGGGGGGCGGCCCTCCAGCCTCCGGGCCAACCCCTCCAAAGGCCTCAAGGCCCAGGCCAGGCCCAGACCCCCAAGGAAAAAGACCAAAAGGAGAAGCCCACCCCCCCAGGTGAGGTAGAGGAGGGCCAGGCGCCGCCCCAGGTCCGAGACCCCCTCCAGGGGCAGGGCCAGGCCCAGCCCCCTGCCTCCGGCCAAGGGCAGCACGGTCCAGAGATACCCCCCATACACCCCCTCCCAGGCCCAGCCCCAGGCCAGGGCCTGGGAGAGCCCCGGGGGCAGGGGGATGGGGTCCAGCTGGGTGAAGCGGGCCTCCTGCCCCGTCCAGTAAACCCCCACCCCGCCCCCAAAGGTCTGGGCCAGGCGGAAAAGCTCAGCCAGGAGGGCCTCCTCCTCTGGGGGGGCCTCCTCAGCGAGGAGAAAAAGCCGGGCGTAAAGCGCCCCCCTAAGGTCCTCCAGAACCGCCCTTTGGGCCTCCCTTTGGGTGAGCCAGGCCAAGGGCAAGGCCAGAAAGAGGAGGGCCAGGCACAGGACCAGGAAAAGCCTAAACCTAAGGGAGTTTAAGCCGGTACCCATAACCCCTGATGGTCTGGATGGGGTTGGGCTCCCCCAAGGCCTTGCGGAGCTGGGAGAGGTGGACCTCCAAGGTGGCGGGCTCCACCTCCTCCCCCCAGACCCTGAGCATCAGGGCCTCTTTGGCCAGCACCTCCTCCGGGGCCTCGAGAAAGGCCTTGAGGAGAAGAAAGGCCTTGGGGCTAAGCTCCAGGGGCCTTTCCCCCCGGTAGGCCTCCATCCGCCTGGGGTAAAGCCGGATATCCCCATAGCTCAACACCTCCTGCCCCTTCCCGGCCCGCCGGGCCAGGGCCTCCATCCGGGCCAAAAGCTCCGGGAGGCTATAGGGCTTGACCAGGTAGTCGTCTGCCCCTTCCCTAAGCCCCTTGACCCGCCACTCCAAAGCGTCCAGGGCACTCAGGACCAAGACCGGGACCTGGGAGCGGGCCCTTATGGCCTTAAGGAGGCTAAACCCATCCCCTTCGGGGAGGAGGATATCTAGGATGACGAGCTCGGCCCAGTCTAGAAGCTCTAGGGCCGCCTTAGGGGTCTCCACCGCCCGGACCTCATGCCCCTCCAGGGCCAGGCCCAGGCTCAAGGCCTCCTGGACCCCGGGGTCGTCCTCCACCAAGAGCACCCTCATGCTTCCGCCTGGCTTTTAGGGCGTAGCCCCTTCTTTTCCGGGTTGGGCCAAAGGGCCAGACTCCGGATGGGGGCGTAGACAGGTAAAGGAGGCAGGGGCGTCCCGGCCTCGAGGTCCAGGCGATGGACCCGCTCCCCTCCCCGGCGGGCGGCGTAGAGGACGCCTTGGTGGGGCAAGAAGTCCACCAGGCTCATCCGGTCCTCCCCCTCCCCCAAGGGGAGGTCCCAGGAAGCGAGGAGCTTCCCCGCCTTATCCAGGACCCGGACCTTCTGGGCCTCCAGGTCAAAAAGATAAAGCCGGTCCCCCTGGACTGCCACTCCGCCCAAAAGCCGAAGCTCGGGGCTACCCTGCCCCTTGCGGAAGGCGTAGCGAGACAGGTACCGGCCCTCCAGGGAGAGGCGCTGGACCTGGCGGTTTCCATAATCCAGGACGAACACCTCCCCTTGGTCCACAGCCAGGGCCTTGGGATCCCTAAACGTCCCCCGCCCCTCCCCCACCCCGCCGAACCGGAGCTGGTACCGGCCCTCGAGGTCTAAAAGGGTAATCAGGCCCGTTTCCCCATCCAGGACCAATACCCCACCCGGGACCGGGGCCAGGGCCACGGGGAGGAGGAACTCCCCGGGCTTCATCCCATAGGGCCCCGTGGAAAGGAGAAGCCTCCCCTCGGGGGAGAAGCGGTGGAGGAGATAGGCCCCGTGCTCAAAGATGGAGACCCATATCCCCCCCTCCCCATCCCAGGTCACGGCCAGAGGGGGAGAGGGAAACTCCCCGGCCCCCGAGCCCACCCCGGAAAGGAGGCGGGCCGGGGTGCCCTCGAGGTCCAGAAGCCGGACCGAGCCCTTCTTGGCCTCCACGGCGAGGAGAAGGTAATGGGGGTGGGGCAGGCCCTTTTCCTCCTCCCACTCCCCCTCCAGGACCTGGACCACCTCGTCCAAAGAGGGACGCTTGGCCGGGTCCTTTTCCAGCATCCTAAGGACCAGGTCGGAAAGGGCCTGGGGGATGGCCGGATTGAGCTGCCTGGGAGGGGTAGGGATCTGGAAGATCTGCTGGTGGATCACGGTCTCGTACCCGCCCGTAAAAGGGGGCTGGCCGGTCAAGGCCTCATAGAGGACGATTCCCAGGGAGTAAATATCCGAGCGGTGATCCAGCTTCTGACCCTTGGCCTGCTCGGGGCTCATGTAGACCGGGGTTCCGATCCGGGCCCCGGTGATGGTAAGCCGGGTCAGGACCTTGCCCGCGGCGATGCCAAAGTCCATGAGCCGCACCCCCCTAGGGTCCACCCCCTCGGGGCGGAGGGCTCCTTTGAGGACCATGATATTCCCAGGCTTAATGTCCCGGTGCACGATGCCCTGGGCGTGAATATGCCTTAAGGCCCCGGCCACCCGGGCCAGGATGCGGGCGGCCTGCTTGAAGTTAAGCCGCCTTTCCTCGATGAGCCGATCCAGCCCCTCCCCATCCAAGTATTCCATGGCGATGTAGTGGACCCCGTCCAGCTGACCGTGGTCGTAGACCCGAACGATATTGGGGTGGTCCAGCCGGGCCAGGACCTCGGCCTCCCGGTGGAAGCGGCGGACAAACCGGGGGTCCCCCAAAAAACGCTCCTGGGGTACCTTGAGGGCCACAAGCCGCCCGGTCTTGCGCTCCTTGGCCTTGTAGACCGTAGCCATCCCCCCCACCCCAATCTTCTCCAGGATCTCGTACCGCTCCGAAAGGACCTCGGCCTCCCCGGTGGTGGAGGCGGGGCGGCGGGGCTTGGGGTTGGTCAGTTTCCGCCCCCGCCTTATGGACCGGGGCCGGCCCAGATAAAGCCTGGGGGCCAAAACCCCTCCCAGGGCCAGGAGGAAAAAAGACCACAAAGCCTCGGCCCGGGCCCCGGCCAGCTGGGCCGTGAATAGGAGAAGGGCCAGAAGAAGAAAGAGGGTCCAAGGGCCAAGGCGCAGGGCCAGACCCACCGTGAGGCTAACCAAGAGAAGGGCCAAAAGCAGGCTCATGGCTCCACCCAGAAGGCCACCGCGGTGAGGTTATCATCCCCACCCCGACGCAACGCCTCGGCCAGGAGGGCCTCGAGGCCCTGCTGGAGGTTAGGCCCAAGCCGCCATTCCTCCTCCGGCACCAGGCCATACAGCCCATCCGTACAGAGGAGCACCCCCTCTCCTGGGCCCAGGCGCACCTTAAGGAAATCCCCCTGGGCCCCGGGAAGGCCCAAGGCCCGGGTGAGGATATGGCTATAGGGATGGCCCCGGGCCTCCTCCGGGGTCAGGACCCCTTCCCGGAGGCGCTCCGCCACCCAGGTGTGGTCCTGGGTGAGGGGCTTAGGACCCGAGGGGCCCAGGCGGTAGGCCCGGGAGTCCCCGATATGCCCCACCACCCCTTCCCCCAGCCAGTCGGCAAAGAGAAAGGCCGTGAGGGTGGTGCCCATACCCCGGAGCCTCTGGGCCTCCTCCCCCACGCGTTTGGCGGCCAGGAGGAAGGCCTTTTCCATCACCCGCTCCAGTCCCACGCTGGGCCGGCCGGTCTTAAGGTGCTCCGCATAGGCCCGCACCGCCTGGGTCAGGGCCTCAATGGCCAGCTTGCTGGCCACCTCCCCCGCCTCCAGCCCCCCCATCCCGTCGGCCACGGCCAGGAGGAGGAGGTTCCCCGCGGGAACCTCGAGGCGAAGCACCCGGTGGAAGTCCTCGTTGTTCCGCCGCCGGCCCACATGGCTGACCGCGGCCACCTGGAGGCGGGGCGCCAAGCGCACAAGCGTATTCTAAACTAAGATAGAGGCTGTGGACCCCTTCCTTTTGGACCTCCTTGACCTCTACGAGTACCGGGTGGAGGACCTGGAACGGGGGCAAACCCCTAAGGGGGGGAAGGTGGGGCTCCTTAGGCTCCGGAAAGCCCTTCTAGAAACCCGTCTGCCCGCAGGCCTAGCCAAACGCTTCCGGGCCATAGACGCCCGGTACCGCCGCCTAAAGGCCCGGGCAACCCCAGCCGAGCCTCGAGATCCCCTGGGCCTGGACCTGCCCACCCTTCTCCCCGAGGAACCCCCACCCCAGGAGGACGAACAGGAAGAACGCCTTAGGGCCATCGCCCTCAAGGTCTGGCGCCTCATCGCCCAAAGGGAGGTCAAGGCCCGGCTCAAAGGGCTTCTAGGGGGGCAACGGGAGGAGGTTCGGCTCATCTACGCTTTTCTCCAGAACTTAAGCGGGTACCGGGAGGTGGAAGGGTACCGGAGGGACTATAACCTTTCCCGCTTCAGGCCAGGCCACCCCATCCCCGCCCTCAACGATCCCCTGCTCAGCTTCGAGGACCCTAGCCTGGCCGAGGCCTTGGTCCTGGAGTTCCTGGAAACCGCCCTGGGCTTCCCTCAGGAGCTCGGCCTCCCCCCGGAGGAGACCCGGACCTACCTCCGCCGTTTTCTCCAGCGCATCCTGGACTGGGAAGGGGCCTTTAGCCCCCCGCCCAAGGAGGAAGTCCTGGCCCTCAAACAGGCTTTGGAGGCCGCCCGGAAGGTGGGGGCAAGCCCCCAGGAGATCGCCCGCCTAGAGGAAAGGCTTCGGGCCAAGGCCCAGGAGGTGCGGCGGCTGGAACTGGTGCGAGAGCAGGAGCGGGAGCGGTTTGGCCGGGCCTTAGGAAACCTTATAAGCCTCCTAAGCCTCCTCCCCACCCCTCAAGGGGAGATGCCCTGGCCCCAAATACCTAGACCGGGGGAGGCCACGGAGGGCCTGGCCACCCTCCCCTTGCGACCCGGCCGGATCAGCCTAGGCCCCCTCACCCTCACCCTGGCCCAGGTGGGGGGGGTTTGGACCCTGGGGCTTGGGGGGGAGGACCACCCCTTGGAGGATACCCTGGCCCTCCCCTGGGAGGAGTACGAGGTCTGGGCGGTGCGGGAGGGGGACCTCCTTCACCTCAGGCTGGAAAGCCGGACCGGGCTAAGGCTATATGAACTCCTAAGCGAGGGCCGGGTCCTGGCCCTCCTCCTCAAGCCCCAGGAAGGGTACGCCCATCTCCGCCTCCTAAGGGGGCTAGCCTTGGAGCTCAAAGGCCTTTTCCGGAGGGAGGAGGTAGGGGAGGCTTTGGCGGAGAAGCTGGCCAAGGCCCCGGAGGAGGCCCGGCAGGAGTACGCCCGCAAGGGCCTCGAGGCCACCCTCCACCGGCTCCAGGACCAGGACCCAGAACCCCCCTTGCGCAAAGTAGGGGAGGCCCTAGGCCTTACCAAGGAGGCCCAGGCCCTGGCCGAGGCCCTCAAGGCCTACCTGGGCCGCCGCCCCCCGAGCCGGGAGACCCTGGGGGGGGAGGTGGGGTTTCTCACCCTAGGCCCCGAGCCCCAGACCCTCAAAGTAGGGGCCACCGTCCTGTCCTTACGGCTTGGGGAGGAAGCGGCCTATGTGGCCCGGGCTGGGGAGATTCCCAGGCGGCTTAAGGACCTCCTGGTCTACCCCCTGGAGGAAAAGGACCTGGTCCTGGCCCGGGAGGGGCGTCGGGTGGCCTATATCCTGGTCTAAAGGCCAAGCCCCCTCCTTAAGGAGGGGGCTTTGTGGTGGGCGGCGTAGGACTTGAACCTACGACCTCTCGCGTGTGAGGCAAGCCCAGAACCCCCGTCATCTTCCGTTTTTCCCCTTCCAGACGCGGTTTTCTCCAATAGCACTTCCTGGAATTTACTCCGATAGCCGGCCATTTCCGGGGTGATAGACCGGCTGATAAACCGGCTGGCCGTAGAGTCGTTCTAGGAAACATTGAGGAGGCCGAGGAGCCTCGAGGTGCGCCTTCATCAGGCAAGCTCAGATAGTCCCCACCTTTTTCTTGGCCCTATAGGCCGCCTGACGGCATGCGTTGGAGCAGTAGCGCTTGTCCCCCCGGCCCAAAATGCCCCCACCACACCAGACGCATAGACGCTCTTTCTTTCGCGCCTGAGCCAGTTGGAGGAGGGCGAGGTGGTAAACCCCGCCCGTAGCAACCCACTTAGGGGCCGCAAGAGGTAGCTCCGGCTCCTCGGGACGGTTAGAGAAGAAGGGCCAGAACTCACCCCGGCTGTCAAGAACCAGCCCGCTAAGGGCGGCCTCTCTAAGCCAAGCCCGGACTACTTGAGTCTTGGGCTTCTTGCGCCAGAGGGCTTCCAGGACATTCAGGGCCCATAGGGGAATATCAGGTGAGTTACCGGACTGGCTTCTCACTAGGTCATTGGACCCGGAAGCAAACTCTAGCCCGAACCTGGAGAAGACTTCCCGGCGGATTTCCTTGTACGAGTGCCCATCGCTGAGAAGGCGAAGGACGATGCGCCAAGCCCCTACGGCGTAGGCCGCGGCCAACCACGAAACCAAATCCTCCCCCGAAACCAGAGGAGGCCATGCGGCCCTTTCCACCTTGAAGGGGACGAGAAGGCCCGCGTTCTCTGCGGCCCAGAGAACGGCTTCCCGCGTAGGGCTTCCTTTGGCGTAGGGGTTTGAGTCTTTCAACGCCGTCCTGAATACCCGGGACAGGGCCTCAAGAGGCGAAACGGGTTTTCCTTGAGGCAAGTCCTGAGCCAGGAGGGACCTGCGCACGAGCCTGGGGAAGACGCTTCGGGCTGGCCGTTGAAGCACATGTTTCCTCCATGTGCCCCTCTCGGTTGAGAGAAAAGCGACCAAGGGGGAAACCCCCTCCCATTCGGGAAGCTCCTCGGGCCCATCGGCCCAGGCTACGCCCACCCTAACCGGGTGGGCGGTTAGCGTTACGGCTACCGTTACGGATACAGCCATTGCTATTCCCGTTTTACCACGAAAACATGGGGCCATGCACGAGAAGAGGTTGCTCACGCCGGAAGAACTGCGAGATTACCTGGGACGGGACAAAGTTGGGAGGGACCTGAGCTACGAACTTGCCCGGCGCTACGGGGTGCGCTTGGGACGGCGCTGGCTGGTGCCGCTTCGCGTGGCCGAGGCCATCTTGGAGGGTAGGCTGGAAGAGATTGAAAAAACCCCCGGGATGGGGCCCCGGGGGCGGTAGGGGGTGGCGTGGATGGTGCGCCTAGGGGCATTCTACACGGAAAAATGCCCGCTTTGTGGGAGCCCCGTCCCGGAAGACCCCGAGCGCTACGACCTCGGGGGCCGCATCTTCTGCCCGCGCTGTGGGGCCGAATGGCCCGGTGAGGAAGGCGGGGAGGAGGTGGGCCGTGATTGAACACTTTGCTTCCCGGCCCCAGCCCCGCACCCTCCTCGGGGAGCTTGTGGAGGGGGGCAAGCGGGTGTGGTGGGAAAACCGGCCCCCTTCGGAGGAGGACCTTCAGGCCCACCTCGAGGGCCGCCGGCTCCTCGGGCTGGTGCCGGACAAGGTGGTGCACCTTGACCTTGACCGCACCGGGCTTAAGGACCTTCGGCCCCTAGTTGAGGTCCTGAACGCCTTGCAGATACCCGCCTACGCGGGCCCGGGCAACACTCGGGGCTCCAAGGTCTGGATTTTCCTGGAGGAACCCCAAGAAGACCTCGAGGCTCTGGCCCGAGGGTTAGCCCGCATGGCCAAGCTTCTCCTCGGGGAGGAGCACGCGGTGGAGGGGTACCCGAACGGCCAGCACGGGCTCTTCCTCCCCCTATTCGGCCACCTAAACGGCCAGCCCCGGCCCCTCTACGAGGCTTGGAGCAAAAGCCCCGTTTCCCTTCCCTTCCGGCCCCGGTACGCCAGCCCGGAGGCCATACGCCGGTTGGTGCGGGCTGTGCCGTTCCTGGAGGTTGCTTTGCAACGCCGCCCCTCGGGGCCACGGCATGAAGCGGCCATGACCCTCCTCAACCTGGCTCACCGGGCCGGGGTGCTGGAAGAAGTGAAGGTGCTCCTCGGGACCTCCAAGGTCTACGAGGCATGGGAGCTTGCGGATACCCGCACCCTCGAGGATTGGAGGGAGGAACTAAGCCGGCTGGCCGAAGCCGCAAGCTCATCGGATTACCCGAATAAGCGCGGCATTCCCTTCCTCAAGGAGGTGGGGCTTGACCCCAGCCCCATCGCCAAGCTCCTCGGGGAGGAGCCCAGGGAGTGGCCCAAGCCCAAGCCCCTGGAGGAGCTGGAAGCCCCCTTGCCCCCCTGGAAGCGGGGGCTCCTCCCCCCGGCCATGGAGGACCTGGCCAACGCCCTGGCCGGCCAGCTTTTGGTGGAGCCCACCGCCCCCGCCGTGGCCATGCTGGCCGCCGTGAGCGCCGTCCTGGCCCACCGCAAGCTGGCGGTGGCCCCCGAGCCCGCGAACGCCGGTTGGGAGGAAACCCCCGTCCTTTGGGCGGTGCTGGTGGGGCCGCCGGGAAGCGGGAAGACCCCCATCATCCGGGAAGCCGCAAAGCCCCTTTGGGCCATTGAGCAAACGCTTGCCGAAGAGAACCGGCTGGCCCAGGAGGAGTACGAGCAGGAGCTTCTGGCGTGGCAAGCCGCCAAGAAGGGGGAGCGGGGCGAGAAGCCCAAGCCCCCCGTTCCCCGCCGGCTGGTGATTGGGGACGCTACATGGGAGAAGCTGGCCAGCATCTTGGAAGGCAACCCCGCCGTGCTGGCCGTGGTGGACGAGCTAAAGGGGCTTCTCCTCGCTTGGAGGCGGGAGGACCGGGCCCAGGGGAGGGCGTTTTTCCTGAGCGCCTACCACGGCACCCCTCATGTGGTGGACCGGGTAGGCCGGGGAACCACTTACCTCCCACGGCCACAGGTGGCCCTCCTCGGAGGCGTTCAGGTGGGGCCGTGGCACCAAGTGGTGCGGGGTGGACTTGGCAAAGGAGAGGACGCGGACGGGCTACTGCAGAGGTTTGCCCCCGTGGTCCTTGACCCCCTTCCTCCGGTCAAGGAGCCCCCTCCGGTGCCGGAGGAAACCCTTTGGGGCTACCGGGACCTGGTGATGCGGCTCTGGGCTGAGGAAGTGCCCACGATGGTCAGCCCCTCCCCCGAGGCGTACCGGCTCTGGAAGGAGTGGCGCTTTGAAACCCTCCAGGAGCAACGCAACCCTGAGCTTCCCGAGGCGTGGCGCGGGTACCTGAGTAAGCGTGTGGGGCTCACGGCCAGGCTTGCGGGCATCCTGAGCGTCTTGTGGGGGGAGCCCGGGGTGATAAGCGAGAGGACCATGGCCCGGGCCATCTACCTGGTCAAGGCCATCCTGGAGCCCCACGCCAAGCGGGCTTGGCGCGTGGGAGAGGTGGGGGACATCTCCCCGGCCATCCGGCTGGCCAAGCGGCTTAGGGAGGGGAAGGTGGAGCGCTTCACCCGCCGGGAGGTGTACCGGAACGAGTGGGGCGGCATCGCCGCTTCCGAGGAAGCGGGCCGGGCCCTCTGGCTTCTGGAGAAAGCGGGGTGGGTGGTGTATGACCCCGAGGCCCGGGCCTACCTGGTCAACCCCCGCATACGGGAGGTGGGTCGTGAGGACTAACCCCCCGAAAAGGTACCCGACAAACCCGACAAGGGGGGTCAAAACGGCCAAAAAAGCCGTCCTGGACAGCGAAAACCCTTGTCGGGTGGTTCACCCGACAAGACCCGACACTACCCGACAGGACCCGACAGCCTACCCCCACCGCCCCTTTTGTCGGGTGGTGTCGGGTGAGCGCGGGGCACTCAACCCGACACGGGTTTTTACGATGAGGGTGGGCGCAAACGCCACGCCGGAGGTGGCTTGTCGGGTTTGTCGGGTGGGTTTGGAGGTGAGTGTGTATGCCCATTGACCTCGAGGCCCTGGCCCGACTCATTGACTCGGGAACCCACCCGGCAAACCCGGCACCGGGGGAAAAAGAGGCTAAAAACTCCGTCCTGCACGATGAAACCCCCTGCCGGGTGGGGTACCCGGCACCTACCCGGCAAGACCCTGCAGAACCCGGCACCCCTCCCCGTGTCGGGGAAGTGTCGGGGGGTGTCGGGTGGGTGTCGGGTGGGGTACCCGACAGCGATTTTGCCGATAAGGATGGGCATAAACCCCGCTTTGAAGGGGGGCTGTCGGGTTTGTCGGGTGGGTTTTCGGGGGGGCATGTAGCTACCCCCGAGGCTGGGGTGGTGGAGGTGGCCGGGTTGCCGGAGGGGGTGGAGGGGTTTGAACTCCACTACATCCCGGAAGTAGGCCCCGGCATGGGGGAGCTTTTGGACCTCCTCATGCGCCAGCCCGTCCTGGGGGTGGACCTGGAAACCACGGGGCTTGACCCCCACACCTCGAGGCCCCGGCTCCTCTCCCTGGCCATGCCGGGGGCGGTGGTCGTCTTTGACCTGTTCGGCGTTCCCCTTGAAGTCTTCTACCCCCTCTTCTCCCGGGAGGAGGGGCCCTTGCTGGTGGGCCACAACCTGAAGTTTGACCTCCTCTTCCTCCTCAAGGCCGGGGTGTGGCGGGCTAGCGGCAAGAGGCTTTGGGACACCGGACTGGCCCACCAGGTGCTCCACGCCCAAGCCCGCATGCCCGCCCTCAAGGACTTAGCGCCGGGGCTAGACAAGACCCTGCAGACCTCGGACTGGGGTGGCCCCCTCTCCTCGGAACAGGTGGCCTACGCCGGTCTTGACGCGGTGGTGCCCCTCTCCCTCTACGGGGAGCAGAAGAAGCGGGCCCGGGCCATGGGGCTTGAGAAGGTCCTTGAGGTGGAGCACCGCGCCCTCCCCGCCGTGGCGTGGATGGAGCTTAAGGGGGTGCCCTTCGCCCCGGAACTCTGGGAGGAGGCGGCCAGGGAAGCGGAACGGGAGGCGGAAGCCCTACGCGGGGAACTCCCCTTCGGGGTGAACTGGAACAGCCCCTTTGGGGGTTGTTCCGCAACATAGCGAAACGCCTGGCGGGTTGTTTCGCTACGCCGTGGGGTTTCCTGGAAAACGGCACGGGCTAGAAAGACCC